>ERZ1066115.3-NODE-3-length-171183-cov-14.999550_pt1 | contig 171183 bp, 130 predicted proteins | sample MGYA00382762_ERZ1066115 | MGnify/ENA primary metagenome ERZ1066115 (study PRJEB33369, sample SAMEA5778345) | biofilm metagenome | biome: Industrial cooling water; feature: Water cooling tower basin; material: Biofilm | place: United Arab Emirates | collected... | reverse complement strand
ATGCTATACTGTGCGTCCTTGAGGGAGGGCGGGCTTGGCCGAGGCGTATAAGATCATCTTGGTAGACGACGAGGACGAGGTGCGCGGGCGCATCTCGTCCAAGGTGTCGGCGGAGAGCGGCTTCGTCGTGGTCGGCACCGCCGGCAACGGCTACGACGCCCTGGAGCTCATCGAGCGCGAGCAGCCCCAGGTGGTCATCACCGACATCAAGATGCCCTACATCGACGGCATCGAGCTGGCGCGCATCATACGCCGCGACTTCCCCACCGTACGCATCGGCTTCATCACCGGCTTCGACGAATTCGACTACGCGCGCCAGGCGGTGGAGCTCGGCGTGCGCAGCTACCTTACCAAGCCCCTGACCCAGGACGACGTCGCCGCCTTCCTGCGCAAGCTCAAGGCGGAGCTGGACGAGGAGGCCCGCGAGGCCTACAGCCGCGAGCGCCTGAAGAAGCAGTACGAGCAGAGCCTACCCCTCGTCATCGAGAGCTGCCTGGGCGCCATCGTGGCCTCGGGCTCGGGCGGCCGGCCGGAGGACCTGGCCCTCCTGCGCGACTACGGCGTCAGCCTGGACGACGCCGACTACGTCGTGGCCTTCGCCGTGCTGGAGCGCGATCCCAACCGCCGCGGCATCGTGGAGCACGAGCAGCTCAAGCTGGCCGTGCGCGCCCGCGTCGGCTCGCTCCTGGAGCTCGGCGGGCTCTCGTACTACCGCTTCCCCCTGCACGAGGGCCTGGCCTTCGTCGTTAAGCGCTCCGGTTCGGCCTTCGACTCGGAGCTGGACGCGGCCCTGAACCGCGCCGCCCGCTCCTGCGAGCAGTTCATGGCCGTCCGCATGGCGGTGGGCGTGAGCGGAACCCATCGGGACCTCCGGCGCCTGGCTAAGGCCTGCGAGGAGGCCTCGGGCGCCCTCTACGCCGAGCGCTTCGCCTCCTTGAGCCCCGTGAGCTACTACGGCCAGGCCGGACAGCGCGACGGCGAGGCGCCGCGCCTGGGCGAGGCCGAGGCCGCCGCCCTCGAGCGCTTGCTTAAGCTGGGCTCGGACGAGGAGCTGGCCGCGGCCATCGACGCGCTCCGCTCGCGGACCGAAGCCGCCGCCGAGCACGGTTCCCCGCTGGCAGGCTTCTTCCTGGGCCTGGCCGGCCTGCTGGCCGGCTACGCCTCCAACCTGGGCTCGGACCTGGGCGAGCTCTGCGGCGAGGACCCCTTCTCCCGCCTGGCCTCGCTGCGCTCGCCGGCGCTCTTCTTCCCTTGGTTCGCGGCCATGGCGGCCGCCGCCCGCGAGCGGAGCGCCGCGGCGCGGGCCAGCGGCGCCGAGCGGGCCTTGGAGCGCGCCCTGGCGTTGATGGAGCGACGCTACGGCGACCCCGAGCTGAGCATGGACCAGGTCTGCGCCGAGCTGGCCATCAGCCCCTCCTACCTGAGCCAGCTATTCAGGCGCCTCAAGGGCACGAGCTTCGTCAGGCACCTGACCTCGCTCCGCATCGAGCGGGCCAAGGAGCTCCTCTCCAGCACGAACGAGCTTATCGTCGAGGTCGCGGCTCGCTGCGGCTATAAGGACGTCTATTACTTTAGCCATAGTTTTAAGAAGTATACGGGCGTGCCGCCCAAGAAGTACCGCGATGAGCGCGGCTAGGCCCGGCTCGTCCATACGGGCCAGCATACTCATCGCGGTGCTCGCCGTGGCCTCGGCCATGGTGGTCGTGAGCTCGGTCGTGTACTTGGCGGTGTCGGCGGGCACCCTCGGCTCCTTCGCCGAGGCCCAATCCGCCGAGATCAACAAGCAGATCGTCATGAACTACGAAGGCTACGTGACCAGCGTCATCGAGACGGCCAACTATATCCAGTTCGCGTCCATCGGGCTGGACGTGGGGCGCGACCAGGGCTCGCTGGCGGCGCTGTACCAGGCCAACGCCGATATCAAGTCGGACGTGCTGTCCGTCTTCCTCTTCGACGAGGGCGGGACCAAGCTCATAGGCCCGGCCATGGACGTGGCGGCGCCGCTCGACGTCCCGGCCCGCCCCTGGTTCGGCGACGCGCTCGAGCTCCCCGAGATCTTCCATTTCTCCATCGAGGGCCGCGAGAGCATGGCGGAGACCCGGGACGAGGAGGCGCTCTGCGTGAGCAAGGCGGTGGAATACCTGGAGGCCGGCCGGGCGGCCCGCGGCGTGCTCCTCATCGAGCTCGCCCAGGGAGCCCTGGACAAGCTGGCCAGGCGATCCAACCTCGGGCCCGGCGGCCATCTCCTCATCCTGGACGAGGCAGGGCGCCTGCTCTACACCTCCGCCCCGGCCGGCCGCGTGGCGGCCCGGAGCGCCGAGCTAGCCGCGTCCATGCACCTAGGCAGCGTCCGCGCGTCGCCCGGAGGCATGGACGCGGTGATCAACGTGAACACCCTGGCCCATACCCGCTGGCGCATCGCCACGGTCAGCAACGTCGGGGAGATCCGCGCGGCCACCTCGCGCCTGCTCCTCATTACCCTCGTCATCCTGGTAGGCTCCACGGCCCTGAGCGCGACGGCGGCCAGCATGGTGTCCCGGCGCATCTCCAAGCCCATCGGCCAGCTGAAGGAGGCCATGCTCAGGATAGAGGGCGGCGACCTAGACGCCCCCGTGCCGGTGAGCGGCCAGCGGGAGATGGCCCTCCTCTCGCACGCCCTGGCCAGCATGGTGGCCCGCATCCGCGAGCTCATGCAGAGCCTCGTCAGCGAGCAACGGGAGAAGCGCAAGACCGAGCTCAGGGCCCTGCAGAACCAGATCAACCCGCACTTCCTGTATAACACCCTGGACTCTATCGTGTGGCTGGCCGAGCGCGGCCGCAGCAAGGACGTAATCACCTGCGTCGTCGCCTTGGCGCGCTTCTTCCGCATCAGCATCTCGCGCGGCGAGCTCTTCATACCCATCGAGGACGAGATAGCCCACGTGGAGAACTACCTGACCATCCAGGGCATACGCTACGTCGGCCGCTTCGGGCACTCGGTCAGCCTGCAGCCGGGCATGCACGGCATGAAGGTCATGAAGCTCATCCTGCAGCCCATCATAGAGAACGCCATCTACCACGGCGTGGGCGACGAGGCCGGCCACATCGCCATACGCGGCCGGGTGGAGGGCGGGCGCATCGTGTTCTCCGTGACCAATACCGGCTACGGCATAAGCGAGGAGAAGATAACGGAGATGTACGCTATCATGAAGGGCGAGGGCGAGCGCAGCGGCGTGGGCATACGCAACGTGTACCAGCGGCTCAAGCTGTACTACGGCGACGGGGCCGACCTGCGCATCTCGAGCGTCCCGGACGAGAGCACGACGGTCACGCTCTATATCCCGGCGAGCCCGCCGGAGGCGCGGCCGTGAACCGAGCGGCCGAGAGCTGGACGCCAGCGCGCCGAGCGGCCGTGATCCGCCCAGCCGCCCGCCGCCCGGCCGGCCGGACCGGCGGGAGGGGGCCGGCCTTCGCCGCGGCGCTCGCGGCGGCCGTCGCGGCGGCCGTCGCGGCGGCGGCCGTAGCCGTATCCTGCGCGCCCGCCCCGCCCCTCGTCGGGCTCTTCCTCTACGAACGCGCCGACCCCTACATCGAGGAATTCGCCCGGCAGATCGAGGAGGAGGCCCGCGGCGGGCTGTCCGTCGTCGCCTTCGACGCGGGCAACTCCCAGCTCATCCAGAACGAGCAGCTCCTGGCCTTCCTAGCCAAGAGGCCGGCCGCGGTCATGCTCAACCCGGTGGACCGCCTGGCCTCCTACGCCCTGGCCAGGCGCCTCAAGGAGGCGGGGGTGCCGGTCGTCTTCTTCAACCGCGAGCCCTTGGCGCGCGACCTGGAGATATGGGAGCGCAGTTACTACGTCGGCGCGCGGGCCGAGCAGTCGGGCCAGATGCAGGCCGAGCTGGCCATGACGCTGTTCGGCGGCGACCCGGCGCGCCTTAACCGACGCGACCGGGACGGCGACGGCGTCATACAGCTCCTGATCCTCAAGGGCGAGCAGGGACACCAGGACGCGGAGCTGCGCACCAAGGCCCTGCTCGACAGCTTCGCCGCCGCCGGCTACGAGGTCGAGGTCCTGGCCATCGAGGTGGCCAACTGGAAGCACGACGAGGCCTACGAGAAGATCGGCCCCCTGGCCCGGGCGCACGGCGGCCGCGTGGAGCTCATCGCGTCCAATAACGACGCCATGGCCTTGGGCGCCATATCGCGCCTGCGGCAGCTGGGCTACTTCAAGGACGACAACCGCGACGGCTCCTTAGACGGACGGGACGCGAGCTGGCTACCGGTCCTGGGCATAGACGGCCTTAAGGAAGCGCAGGATTCCATACGCGAGGGCTACCTCTACGGCACGGTCAAGAACGACAGCCTGAGCATGGCCCGGGCCATGGTGCGCCTGGCCGCCGCCCTCGTCGGGCCCGAGCCTTCGCCCAGCCGGCCCTTGGCCGAGCGCTATATCTGGATCGACTACCAGCCGTTCAGCGCGGCCGATTAGGCGGCCGGGCGCCGCGGGACGGCCGCCGCTATACGGCGACTGTGCGGGAATTTACAAAAACTGCGCCGAATCGCGCATTGCGAGGCTCGGAAAGCGCCCCTATCGTGTGACCATAGCGGGACCGTACGGTCCCGGGGGGCCCCTAGGGTCCCTATACGCGTAAAGGAGCATCGCATGAATCGTAAGATCGGTATCATCGCGCTCGTGGCGCTTTTGGCCCTTTCGGTCTTCAGCGTCTCGGCCGCCGGCAGCAAAGAATCCGGCCAGATCGTCATCGGCGCCAACATCTACAGCTTCGCCGACAACTTCATGAACGGCGTCATGAAGCCCGAGCTCGAGCGCTACGCCGCCGAGAAGGGCGCGCGCATCGAGATCGTGGACTCCGAGGGCCAGCAGGCCAAGCTCAACGATCAGGTCGACGTGTTCATCAGCCGCAAGGTCAGCGTCCTGGCCATCAACCTGGTCGACCCCGCCTCCGCCGGCGCCATCATCGCCAAGGCCAAGAAGGCCGGCATCCCCCTCATCCTGTTCAATAAGGAACCCACCGAGAAGGGCGTCATGGCCAGCTACGACAAGGTCTGGTACGTGGGCACCAACTCCGCCGAGTCCGGCATCATCCAGGGCCAGATGATGGTCGCCGACTGGAAAGCCAACCCCGCCTGGGACAAGAACAAGGACGGCGTCGTCCAGTACGTCATGCTCAAGGGCGAGCCGGGCCATCCGGACGCCGAGGCCCGCACCCTGCACTCGGTCAAGGCCTTCACCGACGCCGGCATCAAGGTCCAGCAGCTGGCCCTCGAGGCCGACCCCAACTGGTCCACCCAGCACGGCAACGACAAGATGGCCGCCTGGCTCACCTCCAGCTTCGGCAAGAGCATCGAGCTGGTCATCTGCAATAACGACGGCATGGCCTTCGGCGCCATCAACGCCCTCAAGGCGGCCGGCGTCAAGCTCCCGCTCTACGGCGTCGACGCCCTGGACCAGGCCCTGACCCACATCGCCGACGGCGAGATGAACGGCACCGTGCTTAACGACGGCGTCAACCAGAGCCGCGCCACGCTCGACCTGGCCATCAACGCCGCCATGGGCAAGCCCGTCACCGAAGGCACCAAGTGGACCCTGGCCACCGACGGCTCCAAGGCCGTGCGCGTCGCCTACGTCGGCGTGACCCCCAAGAACTACCGCGAATTCCGCAAGTAATTCCGGCTAGGCCATAGTATACTGACGGGGCGCCCCGCCGATCCGCCGGCCCGCATAGGGCGGACGGGCGGACGGGAGCGCCCCGCTCGCGTAGGGGGCGGCCGATGACGCGGCCGGCCCGAAGAACCGGAACTGGGAGAGGCATGCCGTGGAAGAAAAGTACTTATTGAGCATACGCGGCGTATGCAAGTCGTTCTCGGGGGTCCAGGTGCTCAAGGACGTCCGCCTCGACGTACGGGCGGGCACGGTGCATAGCCTGATGGGCGAGAACGGCGCCGGCAAGTCCACGCTCATGAAATGCCTCTTCGGCATCTACAGGCAGGACGCCGGCGAATTTTACCTTGAAGGCAAGCCCTTCAACTTTACCGACCCCAAGCACGCCCTGGAGCACGGCGTCTCCATGGTGCACCAGGAGCTGAACCAAGTCACCCGGCGCAGCATTTCGGACAACATCTGGCTGGGGCGCTACCCCACGAAGGGCCCCTTCGTGGACGAGAGGAAGATGCGCCAGGACACCTTGGCCCTATTCAAACGCATCAATATACACCTCGATCCCGATACCCTGCTCTCCTCCCTCTCCGTTTCGCAGCGGCAGATGGTAGAGATAGCCAAGGCCGTGTCGTACGACGCCAAGATCATCGTGCTGGACGAGCCGACCTCGTCCTTGACCGAGCACGAAGTGGAGCTGCTCTTCGAAATCATCGCCACCTTGAAGAAGCAAGGCGTCGGCGTGATCTATATCTCCCATAAGATGGACGAGATCTTCCGCATCTCGGACGACGTGACCGTCCTACGCGACGGCAAGTACATCGGTACCGACGCCGTCGGCGATCTGACCATCGAGAAAGTGGTGAACATGATGGTCGGCCGCGACCTGGAGGACCGCTTCCCGCCTAAGGACAACGTCCCCGGCGAGGTCAAGCTCTCCGTCCGCGGCCTATCGACCAAGTACAAGCCCTTCGTGCGGGACGTGAGCTTCGAGCTCCGCAAGGGCGAGATACTCGGCGTGGCCGGGCTCGTGGGCGCGGGCCGTACCGAGCTCGTGGAGGCCATCTTCGGCGTGCGCACGCGCGAGGCCGGCGAGATCGTCCTGGACGGCAAGCCCCTGGCCAACCCGAGCCCCAACAAGGCCATCCGCGACGGTTTCGCCTACCTGACCGAGGAACGGCGCGAGACGGGCATCTACCCCATGGCGGACATCACCTTCAACACGACCATCGCCAACGTCGAATCCTATAAGGGCAAGGCCGGCTTCCTCTCCGACCGCAAGATGGAGAAGGACACCGACGCGCAGATCAAGGCCATGCGCATCAAGACGCCGAGCAAGCGCGAGCGCATACGCTCGCTCTCCGGCGGCAACCAGCAGAAGGTCATCATCGGGCGCTGGCTCTTAACCCAGCCGGACGTCCTCCTCCTGGACGAGCCGACCCGCGGCATCGACGTGGGCGCCAAGTACGACATCTACCAGCTGATCATCAACCTGGCCAAGTCCGGCAAGTCCGTGGTCGTCGTATCGTCGGAGATGCCGGAGCTCATCGGCATCACCAACCGCATCCTGGTCATGAGCAACGGCCGGATGGCCGGCGTCGTCGAGACCGACAAAACCAGCCAAGAAGAGATATTCCACCTAGCTACGAAGTACCTGAACGATACGAGGGAGGCCGAAGTATGAGCGAAGGCGCCGCGCGCGGATTAAAGGGCATGACGAAGGAGCAATGGAAGGAATTCTTCGTCAAGAACGCCATCTACATGGTGATCTTCGCCATCATCCTGTTCATCATCATCAAGGAACCCGCCTTCCTTTCGCCCTTCGTGTTCAAGAACATCCTGACGCAAAGCTCGGTCAGGCTGATCCTGGCCTTCGGCGTAGGCGGCATCATCATCACCCAGGGCACGGACCTGTCGCTCGGCCGCTCGGTCGGCTTCGCGTCGGTCATCGCCGGCTCCCTCCTACAGCGCACGGATTACGCCTCGCGCTTCTATCCGGACATGACGCCGCTGCCCCTGGTCGTGCCCCTGCTCATAGCCTGCGCCGTGAGCGCCTTGTTCAGCGCCATCAACGGCTGGGTCGTGGCCAAGTTCAAGATCCACCCCTTCCTGGCCACGCTCGGCATGATGATCGCGCTCTACGGCGTCCTGTCGATCTACTTCGCCTCCGGCGCGCCGGGCCCGCAGCCCATAGGCGGCTTCGACCTGCGCTATACCGAGTTCGTCATCGGCGAGACCCTGGGCATACCCAACCTGGTCATCTACGCCGCGGTCATCAGCGTCATCGTCTGGGTGCTCTGGAACAAGACCACCTTCGGCAAGAACCTCTACGCCGTGGGCGGCAACCCCGAGGCGGCCAAGGTCTCCGGCGTGAACGTCGCCAAGACCCTGATCCTGGTCTATATCATGGCGGGCGTGCTCTACGGCATAGGCGGCTTCCTGGAGGCCGCGCGCATCGGCAGCGCCAACAACGGCACGGGCTTCGGCTACGAGCTGGACGCCATCGCCGCCTGCGTGGTCGGAGGCATCTCGTTCTCCGGCGGCATAGGCAAGGTCTCCGGCGCCATAGCCGGCGTCCTCATGTTCACCGTCATCAGCTACGGCATGACCTTCATCGGCATGGACCAGTACTACCAGTACATCATCAAGGGCGTGATCATCGTGGCGGCCGTCGCCCTGGACGCCAAGAAGTACATTAAGAAAACTTGATATCGAAGTATAACGCCGCCGGCCGCCCTGAGGCGGGGCCGGCGGGCGGCCTGGGAGGGCCGGCGGCTACGGCGGGAACGCCGGCCGCCGGGCCGGTAACGCCGACCGCCGAGACCGGAACGCCGGCCGCCGGGTCGGTAATGGCGGTCGCCGGGACCGGAACGCCGGCCGCCGAGCCCCCCGCCCTGCGCGCCCTGCACCACGTCGCGATCATCTGCTCCGACTACGGCCGCTCGCGCGACTTCTACGCCCGCGTCCTGGGCCTAGAAGTCGTCGCCGAGACTTACCGCGCGGAGCGCGATTCGTGGAAGCTGGACCTTTCCGTAGGGGGCCGCTACCAGATCGAGCTCTTCTCCTTCCCCGCCCCCCCGCCGCGCCCCGACGCGCCCGAGGCCGCGGGGCTACGCCACCTGGCCTTCATGGTCGACGAAGTCGGCGCCTCGCGCGAGCGCCTCGTCGCCCTGGGCGTCGAAGTCGAGCCTATCCGCGTCGACCCTTTGACGGGCAAGCGCTTCTGCTTCTTCAAGGACCCCGACGGGCTGCCTTTGGAGTTGTACGAGGCGTAGCCGGCTCTTACCCGCCCGGCCCGGTTCCGCAGAAGGCTATCGGTAAACGAGCTCGCTCCCCACGCCGAGCTCCCTGATGGGAAGCTCGGCGGCTAGGCGGATCTTAGCCGCCAGGTCGGTGCAGTGGGCCGCGTAGACGACGCGCGGGGCCAGGGCGGCGAGTCGCTCGGCGCTGCGCCGCAGTCGCTCGTCATCAGCTTCTAAAAGATGAAAGCCCCCTATAACCGCGGCTAGGCGGCGTTCGCCGCAAAGCTCCATGGCGTATTCGACGATGTTAACGATGCCAGCGTGCGAGCAGCCGCTTACGACCACGAGGCCATCGTCGCCCTTCCAGGCGAGGGCGCTGTCGTCAAGGACGAAATCCGGCTCGTAGGCCGAGGCGTCGCCGGCGCGGTCGCCGCGATCGCAACCGTCGTCGCGGCGGTCGGCTGAGGCCGCGGGCTTAAGCCGTTCGCCGACGGGCTTTAAGCCCTCGAACCCGTTCAAACGCGGGATCTGTCCCAGAAAGACGAGCCGCGGCGATAGCCAGAGCGGCTCCCGCGTCAGGCGTAGCTCGAAACGCGTCGCCAACTCCTCCCGTGATAGCGGCGAGCCGATGGACAGCCCGCCGTGACGCTTTAGGCCGAACGCGTCCGGGTGGGCCGCGAGCGTCGGGCGGCCGTTCAAGGCCGGCCAATAGGCCAAGCCGCCCGTATGGTCGTCGTGCCCATGCGAGATCACGACGTAATCGAGGCGGCTTAGGTCTTCGCCCATGGACGCGGCGTTACGCAGGTAGACGTCCGAGTAGCCGGCGTCGAAGAGAAGTCGCAGGCCGTCGGCCTCGATCAGGTACGAGACCGCGGGCTCGGCCAGGAAATAGCGGTCGATCAGGGCGCAGTTGTCTACGAGGACGCGTAGGCGCATCATGAGACGCTCCTATCGACGGGCGGGACGAGCTCACGGACGAAGGCGGCCGCCCCGGCGACGCCGTCGCGGTCGGCGGCCAGGTCGCGTAGGCGCCGGGCCGCCTCCTTAAATCCCGACTCGTCCAAGACCCTACGCAAGGCGGCCGGCAGCGAGCCGTCGGCGACCTGGCGCGGCGAAAGAGCCAGCGCGCTCCCGAAGCGGACGGCGGCTTCCACGTTCGCCTCCTGCTCCGGCTGTAGGCCGATCCCTACGAAGGGCTTGCCCGCCATGATCGCCGTCTGCACCGTGCCCTGGCCGCCGTGGATCACGGCGGCGTCCGCTACCGCGTTGACCTCCGGGGCCGGGAGCCAGTCCGTCAGCCGTACGTTCGCTGGCAGCCAGGGCGGGGCGTCGCCCAGGTGCTTGCGGGCCGGGCAGACGACGTCCCAATCGCCTTCGCCGAGCGAACGCAGCGCCGCCTCGAGCGTCTGGCGGTTGGCCGAGCTCCCCATGGCGCAGTAAATAAGGGGCCGGCCGGGCCTTCGGTCTAAAAGCCCCGGCGGTACGGGCGTATCGAGGCTGGCGTAGATGAAGCCGACGTAGCGCCAGTTATCGGGCAGTTTCGTTACGCCGGTGAGCTCAGGGATATCGGTAACGAGATTATAATCGCCTTCGAAGATATCCACGAGGCGCTCCGGCGCGGCCACCCCGAGCTCCTTCGCCACCGCGGCGAACGGGCCGATCCACAGGCGGGTGCGGAGGAACCAGGAGCTCGACCAAGCGTCGAGCCGCCGTCTAGAAATCAAGGAGAAGGGAAAGCCGGCGTAGCGGGCGGGCCATTTACCGAGCCCGGCCTCTAGGAACGGCCGGGAGAGCGGGAAGGGGATGACGTAGACGAGCGGGACCTTAGCCGCCCGGGCGGAGAGCCAGTAGCTCAAGGTAAAGCCCATGATCACGGCCTTAGCCCCGATCTCCCGGATCAACGCGATCTCGGAGGCAACCCGAGCCCGTAGCATGGCCGGCTTGAACGGGTTACCGAAGGCCTCCATCCGGTCGACCTTCCATAGCCAGGCGACCTGTTCGGGGCTGAGCCGAGGCTCCAGCGCATGGTAGGCGAAGCCGGCCTCGCGGATCAGATAGGCGTACTCCTCGCTGTAGCCGCTGAAACGGCACTCGTACTCATCGCGGAGCGCCTTGGCTATCTCTATCATGCGCGTCGTCTCGGCGATGTTGAAGGTCTCGGGAGCGAAGAGAAGGGTCGGCTTCATAAGAGCTCCTTGAGGGTTCGTTTTAAGCGCGCGGCCTCCGCGCCTAGCTCCATCGGGTACCCCATAGACCAGAGGAGCAAGGCGCCCTCTACCTGCGCGGCCGCGGCGTCCGCGCCGGGCCCGTGGGCCTTTCGTATGGACGATGCGTACTCGGCCATCCATGCCAGCGCTTGTTCCTTAAAATCCGGATAGGTAGCCAGCGCGGAGAAGTACTGCCGGTAGAAATGGGCCAGCCCCCCGCGCCCCTGCGCCTCGGCGAAGGCGAACGCCGCGTCGACGAGTTCGTCGACCCCGGCGCCCACCTCCCCCGAGGCGGCCCTCCCCTCGAGCTGTTCGAAGAGCATATCCTTAACGGCCTCCATGAGCAGGAGGTCCTTATTCTTGAAATGTTTGAAGATGAGCGCCTCGCTCACCCCGGCCGCCTCCGCGAGCTCCGCGCTGCGTATCGTATCGAGCCCGCGGCTATGTAAGAGGCCGCGGGCGGCGGCTAGTATGCCCTCTCGACGCTCATCGGCGCCTATACGTCGCTTCATGCCATTACATTAGTAAGTGCTCACTTAAATGTCAAGGTAAAACACCCCATCGGCTAGCCTGAGGGCCTAAGCCTACTCGTCTTGAATGAAGATAACCGAGTCCGACAGCTCCGAGGCCCGGCCGCCGGCCGCGGAGCCCGCGCCCACGCCGGCCAGGTAGGCGAACTCGCGTACCCGTGCCGGGTCGATCTCGGCGGCCCGCTCGAAGCTGGAGCGGGCCGAGGCGAAGTCGGAAAGCGCGTTGTAAGCCATCGAGATATTCACCTGTATCATCTGCGCCGAGACCGAACGGGACTTGCCTTGGGAGTCCAAGGCGCGCGCCGCCCCCTGCCATGAGTTTAGGGCCTTGCGATAATCCTTCTGCATATACGCCAAGTTGCCCAGGTTGACCTGCGCCCCCACGAAGGCCGGGTCGATGCGGAGGGCGCGGTTGAAGGCGGCCTCGGCGTCCTTCACGCGGCCGTACTTGGCGTAGGCGATGCCCAACGCGTTCCAGTCGCGCTTATCCTGGCTCTTCGCGACCTCGGCGGCGAACCCGGAGAGGGCGAAGTCCCCGAGCCGGCTCAATTCCGGCCGATAGGCGGCCGCGAGCTCGGCCCGGCCGCCGTATTGCAGGCCTAGGTCCGTCTCGCGGAGCCCGACCGGCTTGTAGACGGCCTGGGCCTCGGCGGTCGCGTAGAACGCCCGCTTGGAGGCGTCGGCGTCGTACAGCTTCCACAGCTCCGCGCCGCGGCGCCAGGCGTCGGCGAAGGGCTGCTTACCGACCAGGGTAATCTCCACGGGTACCCATATCTGGTCGCGGTAGACGATGGTCATGGACCGGTCGGGGTGGAGCTCCCTATAGTCGCGGGCGGCCATCTTGGTGTTCACGGCCAGGTAGATGTGGCCGGGAACCGTGATGAAGCCGGTCTCATGCCCCATGGACTCCAGTATGCCGGCGAAGAGCACGGTCAGGTCGTCGCAATCGCCGGTGCCCCGAGCCAGGGTGGCGCGCGGCAGGCTGACCGAATCCACGGCTATGGCCCCGGCCTGCGCGCTCACGAAGGGCGTGCTCGGGTCGGCCTGGTAGACGAGGCCGAACGAAGCCAGCGCGGCGTAGACCTGGGCCGCCGCCTGCAGCGGCTGATTTAATTGGGGCAAGGCCTCGCCCCGCAACGACGAGGCGACGAAGCTGCCGTAGTTGCGCAGGGCGGAGTCCGCCGGTGTGATGAAGGCGCCGACCTTGCGGTCGTCGTCCCAGCTGATGGCCGTGCGGTCCAGGAGCTCGTAGGACACGGGAATGCGTTGCTCTACCGGCCGGCCGCGATAGCGATAGCGGGCGACGATCTCGCCCGCCAGGGGCACGGCGCCCTCGGTCCTGAAGACCTCCTGGTTGAAGGCGGCTAACAGGTCGACTTCGACCTTCCCGCGTGCGGGCACGGCGGCGAGCCGCGCGCTCGGCGTCGGCGCGTCCATGTAGCCGGGCTGGAAGAAGGAGATCTCCAGGTCGCGGAGCTCGCTCCCCTCGCTATTGACCAAGGCGACCTTGGCGAAGGGATTGGCCGCGTAGTAGCTCTGCATGGCGGCGAAGGCCGGGGGCAGGCGCCCCTCGAGCTCCAGGCGCAGGGCGCGCACGGCCGCGGCGGCCGCGTCCGGGTCCTGGCCGAAGCGCCAGGAGACGGCGAAGCCCAGGCCGAAGTAGAGGCCGTCGAAATCGTCGAGGAGGCCGTTCGTCCGGGAGTACCTCACCGTCGGCCGCAGGTCCACGGCCAGGTTGTACGAGGGAACGAGGCCAATGCGAGCGCCGGCCTCGGCGATCAAGCCGAGCTCGCCGACGGTTTCTCCCGGCGCCAAATTCGCGAAGGCGCTCTGGTAGACGCCGCCCGCGGCCTCGACGCCCAGCTCGAAATTGCGGGAGAAACGGGTCGAGTAGCCCAGGCCGAGGGACGCCCACGCCTGGGTATGGTCGAACTGCCCGCCGCCGGCGCTGCCGGACTCTAGCGCGGACAGCGTCCCGGCCCGCACGAAAGGTTGGACGGTCGAAGCCCCGGGCAGCGGGACGCGAAGCTCGGCGCCGATCTCCCTGAAGGCGAAGCCGGAAGCGAAGCCGCCGGCCGCCTGCATGTCCTTGTAGCCGACCCCGACCGAAAGCGGATAGCTATAGCGCTCGTTGAGCTCCGCCATGCTCTCCTGGGCGCCGATCGGGGTAGGCGCGGCCAAGGCGCCGGCGGCGAGCCAGGCGGCGGCCCAGCGGACGGCGGCCGAGGCGCCGGGCCGCGCGGGCCGGCGTACGCGATCCTTCTCCCCGCCGAAGATCATCCCTCGCTCGTTGACGTCGACGTTCATGTCGGCCTCCTCGTTCATGGCCGTAGGCTCACGGTATAGAGCTCGTCGCCGCCGTCCGTAGCGTACAGATAGTCGCCGTAGACGACGATGGAGCGCGGCTCGAAGCCCGCCTCTTGAATGGAGCCGACCAGGGTCGGCGATAGCGGGTCGGATATATCCCAAATTCCCAGCCCCGCCGTTCCGTAGGCCACGTAGGCGTAGCTGCCGCGGACGGCCAGGTCGAAGGCGGGCGTAACGGCCGGCTGGGCCCAGTCGCGGATCTTCCCCGCAGGCCAGCCCCGCGGGTTGGACGCTTCGTAGGCGACGAGGCCGGAGGCGGTATCGGCGGCGAACACGTATGAGCCGTAGACGGCGACGGCGGCCGTCTGGCCCGGCGTAGCCCCGTAGCCGGCCAGCGCCGCGGGGAACTCGGGCTTGGCTATGTCGACGACGCGGACGCCGGCCAGTTCGTTGGCCACGAAGGCGAAATCGCCGGCGAGGGCGATGCGGCGCGCCTCGTTATCACTGCTTTCGGTCCCCTGGGTGCGCGTCGCCGCGACGACCGTAAGGAAGCCCTGAGCCGCCCGCGACAGATCGACGACGTTGAACCAAGATTTCGTCGTACCCATCAGGGCGTAGTGGCCGAAGAGGGCCACCGACCAAGCCGAATAACCCTGAGTATTCACATACGAAGGCGAAAGGACCGAAGGATCATGGCTCGAGGAGCCGGGCGGGGCGATGGCCCACTGCATGACGCCGTGGCGTTCCGCGGCGATATACGAGCGCTCGCCGGCGAAGGCGAAATCGTAGGGCGTATAGTAGCCGGCGTCGGTAACGACCTCGGCCGGCGCGGCCGGGTCGGCTAGGCTAAAGACCGACGAGGTCCAGTCGCCCGCGTACTCCGAGACGTAGAGCCTGCCGCCGTAGGCCGCTAGTCGCGCCGCCGAGCGCAGGACCGCTTGGGTATCGACGAGCCTGGCCGCCGACGGGTCGTTGGCGCCGTAGATCCGGAACGGGTAGTCCCGACCGGTCGAGACGAAGGCGTAGCCGCCGCCGACGGCCACGTGCTCCGTCTCGCCGGGGACGCTGCGGGAGAAGGCGGTCCGTAGCGCGGCGGGATCGGCGGCGTCCACTACGGCGTAGCCGTAGATGTCCATCGCGACGAAGACGCGCGCGCCGTCTACGGTCAGCTCGCCGAGGGCCACGCTCGCCCCGGCCGGCTGCACGCTCGAGAGCTGGCTCGGCGAGGCCGGATTCGAAGTCTGCCATGCACGCAGGTAGCTGCCGCTCGTCGCGTACAGGACGGTCCCGCCGGGCGCGAAGGCCACGGAGTCCCCGCCGCCGATGGACGAGCTCGCGAGCGTCAAGACGGGGGCCGCGGCCGTACCGCTTATCGTATAGATGGCCGTCGCGGCGTTGCCGGCGACCGCCAGCAGCCGCGTCCCCGAGCGGTCCTGTACGGCGACGTCGTACGCCTGGCTTAAAAGGCCCGCGTCGCGCGCCGCGATCCTAAGGGCCGGCGCGGCCCTATCGGACACGTCGACGACATAGACCCCGCTATTGAACCCGGCTACGAAGGCCAGGTCGCCCAGTACCGCCACGCTCTCGGCTTGGAGGCCGCTTCCCGTCTCCCCAAGGTCGGCCCATCCCGCGATGCTCGGGAGGCCCGGATTCGCGAGGTCGAGCACGAACAGGGCCGCCGCCCATGCGCTCCCGGTCCAGCGTAGCCCGGCTACGTAGGCGTAGTCCCCTTGGATATAGATAGATTTTACCGAGCTGATGTCGAGGTTCGATAGCTCCGTCGGCAGGGCCGGGTTCCTTACGTCGAGCGTCCTGAATCCCCCGTAGTAGTCCGCCACGTAGAGGTATCCGTCGTGGTAGGCCGCATGCCGCGAGAATTCCATCCCGTCGTAGGCCGCCACCGGCGCGTCCTGCCTTGACGATACGGAATCGGCCGCCGCTTCGATATAGTCGCTTTCGACGGAGCTGCGGGCCGTCGGCTTGATGCGGTAATACAGCCTGCCGGCCCCCGAGGCGCCGGCGTCGAAGAAGGACGAACCGGTCACCGGCCCCGAGACGTCGGCCCAGGGACCGTCCGGCGAGGCCGCGCGAAGCACCGAGTACGAGGGGATGGATTCGTAGCTCCGCCAAGTCAGGGACACCCCGTCGTAGCGCTCCACGGCGCGCGGCAGGAGATGCATGGTCGACAGGGGCACGGAGCGTATGACCTGGGAGTAGTTCAAGCGTCCGCCGGGCCCGTCGGCCTCCAGGAGCAGGCTGTATACGGAGCCGTTCGTCAACTGGCCGAGCGTATACGGGGAGACGACGCCGCTATAGGAGGTGGAAGTCCCCGGCTCGGGCGTCTTGCCCGAAGGCTCGACGTAGAGCCTGTAGGTTGTCGCGCCGGCTACGGGTTCCCAACTCAGGGTAATCGTCCGGCTCCCCTCCTCGGAGGCGAAGCTGGGGATGTCGTTCCCGGGGTAGACCAGGGGAAGGCGCGTCTCCGTCCGATTGCCGTTCCAATCTACGGCGCGCAGGAGCACCGTGACGTTCGTCCGCAGGTCGTTCGGCTCTTCGATGACGAAGCCGCCGTCGGCCGAGACGGTCGCCGCCTTGGGGGCCGTATGCGACAGGATCTCGTAGCTCAGGGCGTCGACCCGCCCGGCCCGGCCCGAGCCGGCGGTATCGCTCACCGTACCTTCTATACGTATCACCCGGGCGTACGGCGAGTAATCGGCGGGCGAGGTCACGACGATGACCGGCGGCTCGGTATCCCTGGCGCCGAGGACGATCTCCTGGGTAAGCGGGCTAGGGCACGAGCTGAGCGCGGCGGCCAGGGGGATGAGCGCGAAAAGGGCGGGCCGATACGATCGATCCATATGCCGTCTCCTCGGCGGGCGGGGCGCGGAGCCCAGGCCCGTTAAGGAGAATATATTACTTTTTCAGTAAGTTACAAGATGGCTTTGTTTCTTTTCAAAGAATCGACGAGGGTTCATCCGGTGGCGACGCCGCTGGCCATCGAGGCGGCCGCGCCGCGATCCGGGCGGGCCGGGCTTCGCTAATGGTCGGCATCGCGGGCCGATCGTCCCCAGCGTCGGCCCGCCGCCGTCGCCTTAGCCCAAGGCCCCCCGGTAGCGGTTGACCCCGAGCAGGTCCAGGCGTGCGCCGTGGACCTCTAGCCGCCGCTCGAAAGAGGCGAAGTCCTTCCGGTCGACGGGGGTCCACAGCGCCTCGGCTATCGCCGATAGGCGCGGATAGAGCATGTACTCCGCCTGGCGCCCGAAGTACATGAGCTCGCCCCAGAGATTCGCCTGCCCCCCCATTATGCGCGCGCGGAGCTCGGCTTCCAGCCCGGCCGGGGCGGGGTCGAAGGCGTACGCGTCGCGGACGGTGCAGACGCCCAGCTGGCCGGGCTCCTCGTACTCGTCCAGGTGCTTATGGTCCAGGTAGCAGGCCTTGGTCTGGGGGCACATCACCACGTCGTAGCCGGCGCGCGCCGCCCGGTAGCCGTGCTCATGGCTTCGCCAGGCCATGACGAGGACGTCCTTGCCGCAGGCGCCGTCCACCACCTCGTCCCAGCCGATCATGCGCCGGCCCCTAGCCGCGACGGATCGGGCGACGCGATCCATGAAGTAAGCCTGCAGGCGCTCGGGGTCCATAGCCCCGGCCTCGTCGCGCAGCCCCTCGGCGGCCATGCGGGCCCGGCAGCGGTCGCAGCTCAGCCAATTGGCCTTGGGCACCTCGTCGCCGCCGGCGTGCACGTAGGCCGAGGGGAAGAGCTCGGCCAGGCCGTCTAGGACGCGGTCGACGAGGCCGAAGCTCTCGTCGTTGCCGGCGCAGAGTATGCCGTCGAAGACGCCGAAGCGGTCCTCGGGCCTGAACTCCCGGTCGCTATGGTCGCCGTGGCACCAGAGCTCGGGATGGCTGGCCAAGAGGGCCGTGCCGTGCCCCGGCAGGTCGATCTCGGGTATTACTTGCATATGCCTGGCCGCCGCGTAGGCGACGATCCGGCGGACGTCCGCGGGGCTATAGCTGCCTTCGCGGTAGCGAACCGCGTTGAAGCGGCGGTCGAGCCGCCTCGAGCCCATGGCCGCCAGCTCGGGCAGGCCAGGCAGCTCCAGCCGCCAGGCTTGGTCGTCGCTCAGATGCCAATGGAAGACGTTGAGCTTATGCATGGCGGCCAGGTCTATGAGCCGCTCCAGGAATTCGACGCGGTAGAAGGTCCGCGCCGCGTCGAGCATGAAGCCGCGCCAGGCGTAGCTCGGCTCGTCCCGTATCTCGACGCAGGGCATGGCGCGCGGATGGCTCAACGCCAGCTGGTAGAGCGTAGCCCCGCCGCGCACGAGCCCGGCCGGCGTCGCGGCGCGTATCGAGACGCCGTCGGGGGCGACGTTAAGGCGATAGCCCTCGGGTCCGCCGGCCGCGGCGTCGACGGAGAGGCGGATCGCCGCGGCCGGTACGCCGGCCGCCGGGCCTAGCGGGTCGATCCCGGCCCGCTCCTTGGCGGCGCGGAGCCAAGCCTCCAGCGCGGCCGCCTCGGCCCGCAGGTCGGGCGGGCCCTCTACGGCGCCGAGCGCGGCGAGCGCCAAGGCGCCGGGCAGCTCCTTGATCTCGGCCGGCAGCGGTATGAGTCCGTACATTGCATAGCTCCTATTCTACGAATCCGGCTACGACGTCCCTATAATAATAGAAGCTATCTTTTTTTACCCTTTTTCCCGTAGCGCGGTCCACGGCGACGAGGCCGAAGAGCTTGTCGTAGCCGTGCGCCCATTCGAAGTTATCCATGAGGGTCCAGGCGAAGTAGCCGCGGAGCGGCACGCCCGCGTCGCGGGCCTTGAGCGCGGCGGCGACGTGCGTCCGATAGTAGTCGATGCGATCGAGGTCGCGGATGCGCCCGTCCGCCCCGGCGGCGTCTCGGTAGGCGGCGCCGTTCTCGGTGACGTACAGCGCGGGGATGGGCCAGCGCGAGGCCATGAAGTCCAGGACGCGATAGAGCCCCTCGGGCGCGACGTCCCAGCCCATGGCGGTCGCGGGCCGCCAGCTCGGGGCGTACTCGAAGCCCTCGGGGGCCGCGGCCGAGACGGGGGCGGCGCGCACGGCGTCTTCGTTATAATAATTTACCCCTACGAAGTCCGTCGGCTCGGCTATGGCCTGGAAGTCCCCGTCCATGACGGGCATGGACGCGCCGTGCGCGGCTAGGTGCCCCTCGGGATAGCCGCGGCCGTAGAGGGGGTCGAGCCAGAGCCCCGTGCGCTCCACCGACGCCCGGAGCGCGGCCTCGCGGTCGCCGGGGCGCCCCGTGGCCGGCCGGGGCGTGGCCGGGTTGATCACGATGCCTATCCGGGCGTCCGGCGACGCGGCCCGGCAGGCGCGCACGGCCAGGCCGTGGCCCAGGAGCAGGTGGTGGGCCGCGGCGTATGCCGCCTTCCTATCGCGGCGGCCGGGGGCGTGCTCGCCCGAGCCGTATCCCAGGAAGGCGGAGCACCAGGGCTCGTTCAGGGTGACCCAACGCCGCACGCTCCCGCCGAGCTCCCTGAAGCAGAGCTCGGCGTACTCGGCGAAGCGATAGGCCGTGTCGCGGGCGGGCCAGCCGCCGGCGTCCTCGAGCTCGCGCGGCAGGTCCCAGTGGTAGAGCGCGGCCCAGGGTTCGACGCCGGCCTCGAGGAGGGCCTCGGCGAGGCGCTTATAGTAATCCAGGCCGGCGCGGTTAGGCTTGCCGCGTCCGCCGGGCTGCACGCGCGGCCAGGCTACGGAGAAGCGGTAGGCGCCGACGCCGAGCTCCTTTAGGAGCTCGATGTCCTCGGGCCAACGCCGGTACGAGTCGCAGGCGTCCGCCCCCGAATCGCCGTTCATCACCCTGCCCGGCTCGCGGCAGAAGGCGTCCCATATGGAGTCGCCCCGGCCGTCGGCGTCCGTGGATCCCTCTATCTGATAGCTGGCGGTGGAGACGCCCCAGGTGAACGGGGCGTCGGCCCGCGCCTTAGTCGAGTCAGAATTCATAGGAGTATCCTTATCGTATTAACCTTTTACGGCCCCGGCTACGACGCCTTGGGTCAGCCGCTTATGGAAGGCGAAGTATACCAGCATGACAGGAAGGACGGCCAGCACGAGGGCGGCGAGCTGCCAGCCCAGCTGGGTGCTCTGCAGGCTGGAGAACGAGTACACGCCGACCGGCAGGGACTTGGTCGCCTCCGAGCTGGCGATGACCAGCACCAGGAGGAACTCGTTCCAGATGCCCAAGGAGCTGATGATGGCTATCGTCACCATCACCGGCGCCGTCATGGGGAGGATCACGCTCCTGAAGGCCCTGAAGTGCCCGGCCCCGTCCATGAACGCCGACTCCACGAGGCTATCGGGGAGCCCCTTTATGAACTGCGAAGATAGCATAACGGATAGGGGCAGGCCGAAGGCCGTATACACCAGGATCATGCCCAGGTGCGTATCGGTGAGCTTAAGCTTGGAAAGCATGAGGAAGAGCGGGATGATGACCGAGTTGTTGCTGATGAGGTAGCCGAAGCCTATGAGCCCGGCCACGATCATGGATAGGCGCCTGAAGGACATCTTGGCCAGCGCGAAGCCGGTCATGACGCCCAGGAGCACGATGAGGGCCGTGGAGACGCCCGCGTAGAGCAGGCTGTTCAGGAATTTACCCGCCAGCTTGCCGCGCGTCAGGGCCGCCTCGTAGTTGAAGAACACGGTCTTCCAATGGATGCTCCGCCGCATGGCGGCCGGCAGCTGCGAGACCCGCAGGGTATCGCCGGGTTCGAGCGCGGCGAGCTCGGGCGGTAGCTCCCCCTTCAGGAGATGATGGACCATGAGCTTCCGCGTCGGGGCTATGGTGGTCGACTCGACGATGAGCCGCTCGCGCGTATCGGCCTCGCGGTCGTAGGGATAGACTATGTTGATCGCCGGGGCTATGACGACGTACTCGTCCTCGGCGTTATCGAAGAGCGCCTTGGGAAGCGCGTAGATGTCGAGGGTGAGCTCCTCGTTCGACTTGAAGGAGGAGTAGCCCATCCAGGCCAGGGGCACCACGGTGATGAGCGTCCAGAGCACGAAGACGGCGTAGGAGACGACGGTCCCCGGCAGGCCCTTGAGGCGGGCGGCTTTCGCGGCGGTCATGGGCATCTTAATCCTCCCCCCCGCCGGCGTTCAGCTTCCTGCCGACGGCGTTGGCGACCAGGATGAGGAGGACGCTCACGACGATGATGGCGTTGGAGATCGCGGCGCCGTAGGCGAAGCGCGACGGGTTCGAATAATCCTGGAACGCCGTCTGGTACATAAAAATAGGCAGGACCATGGCGTTATTTCTTTGTAATCCTTGCGTAGTGATGGAGAAGATGAGGTCGAAGCCGCGTAGCGAGCCGGCGATGGCCAGGATGCTGGACACCAATATGGTCCCCGAAAGAGAGGGCGCCACGACGCGGGAGAAAATTTGGAATTCGCTCGCGCCGTCTATCTGGGCCGCCTCGATCATCTCCCGGTCTAGTTTCTGCAGGTTAGCCAGGAAGATGACCATGTAGAGGCCGGTATACATCCAGATCAGGGCGAAGCCAATGGGTATCATCACGGTCTCGGAGCGGAGCATGAGGTCGAACTGGGCCTGGGGGTTGCCGGTGGCGATCTGCAAGAGCTTGGATACCGGGCCGTCCGCCTGGAACATGCGCTTCCAGAGTATGCCGATCACGATGGTGGAGAGGAAATGCGGCAGGAAGACCATGGACTGGAAGAAAGAGCCGCCGCGTACGCGCCTACGGTACAGGATGTAGGCCAGCGCCAAGCCGAGCGGTATCTGGCCGAAGACCGAAACGGCCACGACGATCATGTTGTTCTTCAGGGCGTGCCAGAAGTTCGGGTCCGAGAGCATCCTGGCGTATTGCTCGAAGCCGACGAATTTCCATTCGCCGCCGGCGTTGGGGTTGAAGTTGGTGAAGCTCAGCCACACCGAATACAGGATGGGATAGGCGACGATGAACAGGAATATCGCGACCGCCGGCCCGACCATCCCGACGTATACCGGCACGTTCCTGCCGTTACGACCTCTCATGCTGAACTCCTTGCGATGATAATTAAGCGCCGCAAGCCGGGCCGCCCCGAAACCGGGCCGCCCGGAGGCGGCCCGGTACGAAAAGCGGTCGGTCGGCTTACTTGCGGAGCAGCTTCTCGACCTCGGCGGCCACCTGGGCGGGAGTCGCCGCGCCGGTGACGATCTTCTGCATGCCGGCGTTCAGGGCGTCGTTGGCGGCGCCGCCCAGGAACGCGTCGATGACGTCGGTGTTCTTGGCGGTCTGGGCCAGGGCGACCTTCTGCTTCACGATGCTCGGCAGGTCGGCGGGCACCTGGTACCCCTTGAGGATGGGGGCCACGATGGCGCCTTCGCGGAGCCGGATGGTGGTCTCGGGCTCGCTGTAGAAGTACTTGATGAACTTGAGCGCCGCGTCGCGCACGGCGGGGTCGGCGGCGCCGAGCTTGGTCAGGCCGTAGCCGACCTGGATAGCGGCGGCCACGGAGCCGGCCATGGCGGGCTTTTCGCCGGGGAGCTTGGGCCAGGCGAGCATCTTGGTGGTCTCGGCCACGGCGGGGTCTATGCTGCCGGCGGCCCACTGGCCCTGGACCACGAAGAGCGCCTTCTTGTTGGAGAAGGTGGAAAGGTTAGCGCCGTAGTCGACGAGCACGGACTTCTCGGAGATGACGCCGTCCTTGATCATGCGGCCGATCATGGCCAGGGAGTCCACGAAGACCTGGTCGGTGAACTTGTACTGGCCGGCCACGGCCTTGGATACCCAGTTGGCGTCGCCCGAGAGGCGGGCGATGATCGCGGACATGTAGCAGGAGCCCCAGGCCCAGCCGTCGGCGCCGTCGATGCTCACGACCTCGAGGCCGGCCGCGCGGGCCTTGGGCACCATCGCTACCATATCTTCGTAGGTCTTGGGCTCGGAGAAGCCCAGGGACTTCACCAGGGCCTCGTTCATATACAGGACGGTGGTGATGTTGCTGGTGCCCAAGGGCAAGACGAAGATCTCGCCGTTCGGGCCCATGGGCGGGATCAGGTTCAGGTCGAACATATTGCCGTCGATGAAGGGCCGGTGGTCGAACTGCTGGCCGGCTTCCTTCCAGGGGCCGCCCCAACGGGCGTCGGCGCCGAAGTACGCCAGGTGAGGCACGTCGCCCGAGGCCAGGCGGGCGGCTACCTTCTGGTGGTAGGCCTCGTCGTAGAGGAGCTCGTAGTCGATCTTGATGCCGGGATTCTCCTTCTCGAACGCCTCGACGATGCGGACCCAGTTCACGCCCTCGGCGTTGGAGTTATCGCCGTAGGCCATGGTCTTCACCACGACCGGCCCTTTAGACACGTCCTTCTGCCCGGCCGCGAAGACCGAGGCCGCGAGGGAGAGCGCCAATAGCGCGATCAGAAAACGTTTCATCAGAAACCTCCTTAACTATCTCGTCCCGCGCGACGCGCGGTCGCAGAAACCGAATCGAAAAGCCCCGGCCGATTCGCCGGCGCGGGGCCGCTGGGCCGGGCCGATAGGGCGCCTCCGCCCCGGCCCGCCGCCTAGAGCCCCGGCAGGAGGCTCTCGGTGGCCAGCTTGTCCAGGATGAGGCCCGCCGCGCCGTAGGCCACGGCCTTGCCCCCCAGGCTCGAATAGCGGATGGCGATATCCTTGGGAAAGGGATACATCCAGTTATCTTCTAATCGCTTCCTAAGAAAGGCCGGGAAGTCCACGTCGAGCTCCTCGATGTCGCCGCCCACGTAGACGCTCTCGAAGTCCATGGTATTCACGAGCAGGGCCATGTTGCGCGCCAGCTCGTCGCAGAGCCGCTCAAGGGCCGCGCGGTCGCGGTGCATGCGCGCCAGCTCGTCCTTGGGCAGCGCGAACTGCAGCTCCCCGCGGCCGTCGCAGAAGGCGCTGCGGAACTCGCCGGCGTTGCCGCGCGAGCCGGCGTAGACCTTACCGCCGAGCACCACGCCGAAGCCCACGCCGATCCCGCCGTAGTCCGCCAGCGCGGCCCGGTCGCGGCGGTACTCCACCAGGGCGAAGAGGAAATTGCGCGGCTCGTCGCTGCGCGCGAAGGCCAGCTCGCCCCAGGCGCAGCAGTTGGCGTCGTTCTCCACGAAGCAGGGGCAGGGTAGGCGCGACTCCAGCTCGGGCCCCAGGTCCACCGGCGCGTAGATGTCCAACGGCACCGAATAGCGTATGCGCTTCTTCTTCGCGTCGATGAGGCCGCCGGTGCCGATGCCCACGCCCAACAGCGGCCCGAATTGGCCGCCGGTCTTGGCGCCGCTCTCGGCGGCTATCCCGGCCACCAGCTCGGCGAAGTTGTCAGCGCGGGTATCGACCTCGCCGCGCCGCTCGTCTAGGATATTGCCCGCCAGGTCGACCTCGACCGCCACGTAGGCGCGACGCTGCAGCTCGATGCCCAGGATGCGTCCGTACGACTTCTTTATGCCCAGGTGAATGGGGCGACGCCCGCCGCGGGACGAGGACTCGCCCTCGTCGATCTCCTCAAGGATGCCCAGCTCAAGGAGCGCGTTGACCTGGTTGGTGATCGTCGACTTGTCGAGGCCCAAGCGCTCGGCGATGGCCACGCGCGAACTGCGCGGATGCTTCCATACGCAGCGGAGCACGCGGGCCGCGGTGCTGGTCCTACTTTCGCCTTCGGGCTTGGTCAACTCTCATCTCCTTGCGATACCGCGACTTAGGCGCCGACGACCCGGACTAACGGATCCGAGCTCGGCGCTATCTCATCACGATACGATTGTTGGTTGATTCTTCCAACCAACCGTGGTATACCATGACAACACTCAGCCGTCAACAAAAAAAGACGGAAAATCGGAGGCGGGGAATGGAGCTCGATCTATCAGGCATCTGGACGCTAATCCGCGAACGGGACGGAAGCGCCCGGCCTATGGCCGTACCCGGCGACCTCGTGAGCGCCTTAGTCGCCGCCGGGGAGCTCGTAGACCCCTTTAAAGGCGAGGCGGAGCTCGACGCGCTCTGGACCGGCCGCGAGGACTGGACCTTGGTCCGCCGCTTTACCTTAGGCGACGCGGACCTGGCCGCCGATAGCCTAAGGCTGGAGCTCGAGTCGCTGGATACCGTCGCGGCCGTATCGCTGAACGGCGCAAAGCTGGCCGAGAGCCGCGATATGTTCGTCCCGCTCGACCTCGACCTGGCCGGGGCCGCCCGCGCCGGCGAGAACGAGCTTAGGATTACCATCCGCTCGGCCGAGCGCGCCGCCGCCGAGGCGGCATCGAAGCTGCCCTACCCCTCGCCCGCCTCGAGCTATCCGGTCGCGAGCCCCCACCGTAATCTCGTGCGGAAGGCGCAATGCATGGCCGGCTGGGACTGGGGCCCCTGCCTCTTGAGCGGCGGCGTCTACGGCTACGCGCGCCTCGTCGCCTCGAGCGGGCCGAGGATCGTCGGCCTATCGGCCGAGCCGCGCAGGCTACGAGGCCGAAGCTGGGAGCTGCGCTGCCGGGTCGAGCTCGGGCTATCCGGGGCCGGCCCGGTCCTGCTGACGGCGGAAGCGGCCGGGGGCCGGACGGAGCTCCAGGTCGACGCGCCGGCGGGACGGAGCGTCCATGAGCTCGCCGTAGCGGTGGAGGCCCCCGAGCTCTGGTGGCCGGCCGGCCACGGCCCCCAGCCCCTGTACGAGCTGGTCGTCGGCGCGAACGAAGTCGAAGGACCATCGCCGGCCGTGGGGTACGGCGGGACGGGACGAGCCGCGTCCGAACGCCGGCTGCGCGTCGCCTTCCGCGAGCTACGGCTCCGTAACGAAGCCGACGCCGACGGCCGCTCCATGGCGGTCGAGGTCAACGGCCGCCCGATCTTCCTTAAGGGCGCCAACTGGATCCCGCAGGACGCCCTGCCGTCCCGCTGGACCGCGGACGGCGCGCGCGCCCTGCTTGAGCAGGCGCTGGCGGCGAACATGAACTGCGTCCGGGTCTGGGGCGGCGGCCGCTACGAATCGGACGCGTTCTACGATTTCTGCGACGAACGCGGCCTCCTCGTCTGGCAGGATTTCATGTTCGCCTGCGCGACCTACCCCTCTACGCCGGACTTCCTTTCGGAGGTCGAGGCCGAGGCGCGCGCCCAGATACTGAGGCTCCGCCACCATCCCTGCATCGCGCTCTGGTGCGGCAACAACGAGGACCTCGGCGCCATCGGCTGGTACGAGGAGTCGCGCGCCAACCCGACGCGCTATATCGTGGATTACGACCGCCTGAACGAGGGCGTCCTGGGCCGCGCCGTCGGGGAGCTGGATCCCGGGCGCCCCTGGTGGCCCAGCTCGCCCTCCGCCGGCCCCGGGGACTACGCCGACAATTGGCACGCGGACGGCGCGGGCGACATGCACTATTGGTCGGTCTGGCACGAGGGCAAGCCCTTCTCCACCTATCTCGAGGTACGCCCGCGGCTCTGCTCGGAGTTCGGCTTCCAATCCCTACCCTCGCCGGAGGCCGTCGCCGCCTTCGCGGGCCCGGAGGACCTGAACGTGACGAGCCCGGTCATGGAGCACCACCAGCGCCACCCCAAGGGCAACGAGCTCATTATGACTACCATGCTGCGCTACTTCCGCATGCCGCGCGGCTTCGACGAGACGCTCTACCTCTCCCAGGCCCAGCAGGCCCTGGCCATCAAGACCGCCGTAGACTACTGGCGCTCGACCACGCCGCGCTGCATGGGAGCCCTGTACTGGCAGCTGAACGACGTCTGGCCCTGCGCCAGCTGGTCCAGCCTGGAATACGGCGGACGCTGGAAGCTCCTGCATTACGAGGCGCGCCGCTTCTTCGCGCCCGCCGCCCCCTACGCCTACCTGAAGGACGGCGCGCTCCACGCCGGCGCCTCGTACGACGGCCCCGGCCGCTACCGCGGGCGCCTGCGCCTGCGCCTGCTCTCGTTCGACGGCGTCGAGCTCCTCGAGCGGCGCGCGCCGCTCGAGCTCGATTCTCCCTCGGCCGCGGCCGCGTGGGTTTTGCCCTTGGCGAGCCTCCCGGCCGCGCCGAGCGAATGCTTCTGCGTCGTCGACCTGGAGGACGAAGCGGCGGCGGACGCGGCGGATATCGGCGGCCGCGACGCGGCGGGACGCGGGGCGCTCCCGGCCGGCGCGCCGAATCGGGCGTGGATCTTCCTGACCGAGCCTAAGCGCTGCGCGCCGCGACGGGCGACCGTGTCGGCCTCGATGACGTCCGGACCCGCGGGCGCGGGCGCAGCCGCTCGGGAATCGGGGGGCGCCTTTACGCTCAGGCTCGAAACCGATGCGCCGGCCTTCTGGGTAGATCCCCGCTACCGCCGCGCGGCGGCCCCCGCCGGCTCTACGACGCCCGCCGGCCCTACGACGCGCATCGGCGCTACGACGCTCGCCGAGCCGATCGAAGCACCGTCGAGCTCACGGGAGACGCTCCCCGGCTTCGCCCTGCGCGGCCGGCTCGAGGACGCGGGCTTCCTCCTGCTGCCCGGCGAGCCCCGTTCGATGGCCTATCTCCCGACTCCCGAAGAGGCGGCCCTCGGCCCCGAGGCCTTGGCGGCGCGGCTACGCGTCATGCATCTGACGGAGAGCTATTAAGAGCCGCCGGGGACGAGACGCCGCCTGAACAGGGGACGTCGCCGGGGACGGGACGTTACCGTTGGACGGGACGTCGCCGTTGGACGGAACGCCGCCGTTGGACGGGGCGTCGCCTAGGCGGGGAACGCCGACCGGCTACCTGGACGACTGGCCGCCTGGACGCCAAGTGGTCCGGCCGCCTGGACGCTAAGCCACCCGGCCGCCAAGTGGTCCGGCCGACCGGCCGCTAGGCGGTCAAGCCGTCCCGAGGTCGCCCCGAGACGGCCGCCGGACCGGGGCCCGCGCCGAACCCTAAAGCCGCTTCCCGAACACGAAGCCCCAGGCCGGGGCCTCGAGCTCTTCCATGCCGTAGCGGCGGTAGAAGGCGACGCCGGCTTGGTTGCGGGCGCCGACGCCTAGGTGGAAGCCGGGGCAGCCGAGCGATCGCAGGCGGTCGGAGAAGGCGTCCATGAGGCGGCGGCCCCAGCCGGCGCCCTGCCCTTCGGGCAGGATGTCGATGTGGATGTGGCCGGGATAGCGCCCGCAGTAGGCCGGCGTCGCCGGCGCGGTCGCGAAAAGCCCGGCCAGCCGCTCGTAGAGCGACGGCGCGGCCGCCGGGGTTCCGGCTTGGCCGGCTTGGCCGCCTTCGCCGCGGCCGCTCCCTCCCGCTCCCGGCGCCCCGGCCGCCGCCGGTCCTTGGCCGCCGCCAGGGCCGCTGCCCCCCGCGGTGGCCGCCGCCGGGCCCTCCGGCCCGCTTCCGTACAGCGCGGCGCAGCCGGGTAGCCACTCGGCGGCCAACCACGCGTTATACGAGGCCGTGTCGTCCGTTCCTAAAATATAACCGATCGGCCGCGCCAGGCCTGTCTCGCCGCGCTCGCCCTCCAGGATAAGGACGCAACGGCCGTCGCGGGCGGCGTACGGGGCGGCGTAGTACTGGCCGATGATGAAGGGGTCGGGCAGGAGCGCGCTCGCGTCCTTGCCAGAGTCGCCGGTCCGCAGGCAGATATCGTAGAGGTACGGCAGGTCGCTCGGCCGGTAGTCGCGGATGCGCACGGAGGGGCCGCCCGTCGCCTAGAGCGCGTTATCGAAGTTGGCCGCTTCGATCTCGTTGAAGTAGCGCACGGTGCCGACCCTGAGCTCCTCGGTAGCGTCCTCGTCGCAGACGACGACGCCCTTGGGGTGCAGCTGCAGGCAGGAGAAGGTCCACAGGTGGTTCACGCCCTCCTCGATGGCGTGCCGTAGGGCCCGGGCCTTGTTGCGGCCGCTCACGATGATGAGCACCTCGCGGGCGGCCATGATAGTCCCCACGCCCACCGTAAGCGCGGTGGCCGGCACGGCCTCCGGGTCGCCGCCGAAGAAGCGGGCGTTGGCCTGGCGCGTCTCCTTGGTCAGGGTCTTGACCCGCGTCCGCGAGTTGAGCGAGGAGCCCGGCTCGTTGAAGGCGATGTGCCCGTCGGCCCCCACGCCGCCGACGAAGAGGTCGATGCCGCCAGCCGCCTCGATGGCCGCCTCGTAGGCGCGGCACTCGGCCTCCGGGTCGGCCGCGTTGCCGTCCAGGATATGGGCGTTGGCCGGCTCGATGTCGACCGCGCCGAAGAGCTCGTTCCGCATAAAGGTATGATAACTCTGCGGATGGTCCTCGGGGATGCCCACGTATTCGTCCATGTTGAAGGTGCTGACGCGCTTAAAGCTGAGCTTGCCCTCGGCGTAGAGGGCGCGCAGCCGCGCGTACATGCCCAGGGGGCTCGAGCCGGTGGGCAGGCCCAGGACGAAGTTGCGCGCGCCGGCCTCGCCGCCGCGGCCGCGGCCGTAGGCCAGGACGCGGCGGGCCACGAAATTCGCCGCCCAGTCCGACACGGCCTCGTAGTCTTTGCGTATGATCAAGCGCATTGAAGAACCCCTTACAGATCGTTTTTCAGGAAGGCCCCGCCGCGCATGCAGGCGATGACCGAGAAATCCTTGCCGAAGACCACGATATCGGCCTCGTGGCCGGGCACGAGGCGGCCGCGCTTACCCAGCTGCATGATCTGCGCGGGGTTGCTCGAGGCGAACTGCACGGCCGTCTCGACCGGCACGCCCCAGTCGACCAGGTTGGCCACGCCGCGGATCATGGTCAGCGCCGAGCCCGCTATGACCCCGTCCTTCTTACGTTGGAAGAGCCCGTCCACGAGCTCGACCTCCTCGTTATTGGCGTAGAGGACGCAGCCCTCCTGGGCCGTGGCCCTGAGGCCGTCGGTGACCAGCACCACCTTATCCTGGGGCTTGTCGCGCATGAGCAGTCGTATGAGGTCGGGGTGGACGTGCCTACCGTCCGCGATGATCTCGCACGACAGCTCGGGATGGATGAGTATGGCGCCGACCGCCCCCGGGTCGCGGTGGTGCAGCCGGCTCATGGCGTTGAAGAAGTGCGTGGCGTGCAGGATGCCCGCCTGCATGCCCTCGAGCATGTTCTCGTAGGTGGCGTCGGTATGGCCGGCCTGCAGCACGATGCCGCGGCTTATGCAGTACAAGGCCAGCTCGCGCATGCCCTTGAGCTCGGGCGCCACGGTCATGTTCACGATGCGGCCCTGGCTGACTTGGAAGAAATGCTCCATGAGCTCCAGGTCGACCGCGCGCACGTGCTCGGGCTTCTGGACGCCCAGGCGGGCGGCCGAAATGAAGGGGCCCTCCAGGTGCAGGCCGGCGATGCGCGCGCCGGTCTCGCGGCCCATGGCGCCGACGCAGGCGGCGATGGCCTTGTCCATATCCTCCACGGCCATGGGATAGAGCGTGGGGCAGAAGCTGGTGACGCCGTACTGGCCCAGCCGCTCCGACATGGCCATGATCGCGTCGACGCTCATGTCCTCGGTCCCGTAGCCGGCGAAGCCGTGGATATGGGTATCGATGAAGCCCGGCGCTACGTAGGCGCCCTGGGCGTCGTAATGCAGGGTATCGGAGGGGAAGGCCTTCTTCGCGTAGCGCCGCTCCGAGAAGACGTCTGCTATGCGGCGGCCCTCCACCAGGATGGCGCAGCGCTCCATCTTGGCGTAGCCGGCCAGTAGGGTGGCGTTATGTATGACGACGCTCGGCATGCGATCCTCCTAGCGCGACGGCGGCCTAAGCCGGCCGGGGGGCGGCGGCCGCCCGGCTTAGGCCAGGTGGCAGGCCGCGCGACGGCCCCTGATTTCCCTGAGCTCCGGCGCCTCGCAGCGGCAGCGTCCCTCGGCCTTGGGGCAACGCGGCTCGAAGGGGCAGCCCGGCGGATCCCAGAGCGGGCTCGGCGGCTCGCCCTTGAGCTCGCCCTTGAGGAGCCGCCCGGAGCCGGGATTCCAATCCGGAGCCGAATCCAAGAGCGCCACAGTATAGGGGTGGGCCGGGTCGGTGAACAAGGTCTCCGCGTCGCCGAACTCCACCGCGCGGCCGTGGTACATCACGTAGATGCGGTCGGACACGTAGCGTACCAAGTCTAAGTTATGCGAAATGAAGATGTACGACAACTTCTCGGCGGCTTGAATCTCCTTAAGGAGGTTGACGACCTGGCTTTGCACCGAGACGTCCAGGGCGCTCGTCGGCTCGTCGCAGACGATGAGCCTAGGCTTCAGGGCCAGGGCCCTGGCCACGGCGATGCGCTGGCGCTGGCCGCCGGAGAACTCGTGCGGGTAGCGCGCGAGGGCGTCGGCGTGCAGGCCCACCTTCGTCAAGAGCTCGACGAGATAGGCCTCGGTCGCCGCGGCGTCCTTAGCCAGGCCGTGGGCCTCCAGGGGCTCCAGGAGTATCTTCCGAATCGTCATCCTAGGGTCCAGGGACGAGTAGGGGTCCTGGAAGACCATCTGCACGTCGCGGCGGAACGCCAGCTCGCGCCGGCCGTCCAGGCGGCCCAGGGCCTCGTACTCCTCGCCGTCGCGGCCGCGGTAGACCAACGAGCCCTCGCCCTCGTGGACGCGCGCGACGATGCGGCCGAGCGTGGTCTTGCCGCAGCCCGATTCGCCCACGACGCCGACCGTCTCGCCCGGCCGGATCTCGAAGTCGAAGTCCCTGAGCGCGTGCACGTAGCCGGCGCGGACCATGAAGACGCCCTTGCGAATCGGATAGCGCTTGCGGAGCCCGCTGGCCTTGAGGATGGGTTCGGCGCTCATTCGGTACCTCCGTCGTAGATCCAGCACGCGACCTCGCGCGTCGAGCCCGCCGCGGCCCCGCCGGTAGCGGGGGCCGGCTTCAGGCTCGGCTCATCGCGCAGGCAGCGCGGGCCGGCCTGGGCGCAGCGCGTCGCGAAGCGGCAGCGCCCCTCGGCTATCTCGCTGGGCCGCGGCACGGAGCCGGGGATCGAGGGCAGCGGCCGGCCCCGGCCGGCCGCCGTAACCCGCGACTCCAGGAGGCCGCGGGTATAGGGATGCAGGGGCGACGCGAAGAGCCCGGCGACCTCGGCCTTCTCGACGATCTTGCCGGCGTACATGACGTGCACGCGGTCGGCCAGCTCCGCCACGACCCCCAGGTCGTGCGTGATGAAAAGGAGGGCCATGCCTAGGTCGCGCCGCAGGCCGTCTAAGAGCCTTAGGACCTGCGCCTGTATGGTCACGTCCAAGGCGGTCGTGGGCTCGTCGGCGATGAGGAGCCGCGGCCGGTTCATGATCGCGGTGGAGATGAGCACGCGCTGAAGCATGCCGCCCGACATGCGGTGCGGGTACTCGTCGATGCGGCGCTCCGCCTCCGGTATGCCGACCTGCCTCAGGGCCTCGACGGCCAAGGCGCGGGCGTGGGCGGGGCTCTCGTCGAAATGGGCCAGCCTGGCCTCTATCATCTGCTCGGCGACGGTGCTCAAAGGATCGAAGGCGGACATGGGCTCCTGGAAGATCATGGCCATGTCCTTGCCGCGCAGCTCGCGGCGGCGGGCCGGCGAGGCGGAGCCGAGGTCCTCGCCCATGAAGCTTACGCGGCCGGACGAGACGACCTTGCTCCCGCCGTAGAGGCCCATGACGTTGCGCGCCGTGACGCTCTTGCCGCTGCCCGACTCGCCCACGAGCGCGAGGACCTCGCCCTCGTCGATATGGAGCGACACGCCGTCCGAGGCCTTGACGAGGCCGTCGTAGGTCTTGAAGTGCGTTCGACAGTCGTGAAGTTCTAATAATCGCGCCAACTTATGCCTCCAGCTTCTCGACGGCGCCGTTGGGGTCGAAGGCGTCGCGCAGGGCGTCGCCCACGAAGTTGTACGAGAGCACGGCCAGCATGATGAAGAGCCCCGGCAGCATGAGCCAAGGATAGCTCCTGAGCGCGCTGATCGACTGCGCCTGCTTGAGGAGGAGCCCCCAGCTCGTCATGGGCTCCTTGACGCCCAGGCCCAGGAAGCTGATGGTGCTCTCGCCCAGGATCATGCCGGGCACCGAGAGGGTGGAGACCACGATGAGGTAGCCGGCGACGTTCGGGATGATGTGCGAGCGGATGATCTTAAGGGGCCGCACGCCGGCGGATCGGGCCGCCAGGACGAATTCCTTCTCGCGCAGGCTCAGGGCCATGCCGCGCACGACGCGGGCCACGCCCATCCAGCCTATGAACGACAGCACGATGACGATGCCGAAGTATAGGTAGGTGCTCGGCCAGGTCGGCGGGATGATCATGGCCAAGGCCAGCCAGAGCGGGATCCTGGGGAAGGAGCGCAGGATCTCTATCAGGCGCTGGATGAGCGTGTCGGCCAGGCCGCCGAAGTAGCCGGAGGCCGCGCCCACGAAGGCGCCGATGACGACCGAGAGCAGGGTGCCCACGATGCCCGCCGAGAGCGACACCCGCGAGCCGTGCAGGATGCGCGAGAAGAGGTCGCGCCCGAACTGGTCGCCGCCGAAGAGGTTGATCGGCACCTCGTAGACCCGCGGCGGCTCGTCGTAGCCCTCGGGCGCCTCGACCTCCATGGTCGCGCCGCCCAGGGTAAAGAGCCGCGTCCGGGCCGGGACGATACCGAGGAACTTATACGGCTCGCCGGGCGAGAAAAAGCGCAGCGGATAGGGCGTCGAATTATCCTCGCGGTACTCCAGGCGGTAGGTCTCGGGATTGCGCCCCTGCCGCTTGGCGTAGACGAAGGGCCCTATGAAGCGGCCCTCGTGGAACAGGCGGATCCTGGTCGGCGCCGCGTAGGCGGCCAGCTCGTTGGACTCCGCCATGCCGTAGGGCGCCAGGAAATCGGCGAAGATCGCCCCGAGATAGAGGGCGGCCAGGCAGTAGAGGCCCGCCCGCCCGAGCTTATGCCGCATGAAGACGGCGGCCTTGCGGCCCGGCCGCCGGCCGGCCCCGGGGGCCGTAGCCCCGGTCCCGGGGGCCGCGGGCGCCTCGCCGACGGGCCGGCGCCGAAATATCGTTTTGATTCCTCGTAATATATCCATAACTCGTCCGCCTCCTTAGCTGATCCGAATGCGCGGGTCCAGGGCGGCGAGCGCGACGTCGGCCGCCAGGCTCCCGAGCTGCGTGATGAAGGCTATGAACATAAGGAAGGCCATGACGAGATATTGGTCGCTGTTTAAGAGGGCCTCGTAGAAGAAAGGCCCTATGGTAGGGAGCCCGATGACGATGCTGGCGGTGATGGTGCCGGAGAAGACCTCGGGCAGCTGCATGCCGGCCAAGCTCACCATGGGGTTCAGGGCGTTCTTCAGGACGTGGCCCTTGACCCGCCGCTCGGAGAGCCCGCGGGCCCGCAGGGCCTCCACGAAGGGGGCGCTCGAGGCGTCCAGGTAGTTGCCGCGCATGACGCGGAGCAGGGAGGCCACGCCGGCCGAGCCGATGACGACGACCGGCACCCAGAGGTGCTTTAAGAGATCCAGGAATTTAGCGAAGGACCATGGCGCGGCCAGGTATTCGCCGGAGAAGAGGCCGCCGACGCTCGTCGAGCCGGCGCTCACCAGGGCGAACATGATGAGTATGGCCAGGAAGAAGTCGGGTACGGAGAGCCCCAGGAACGCGCCCCCGGTCAGCGCGTAGTCGCCGGGGCTGCGCGGATGGGTGGCGGAGTAGACGCCGAGGGGTACGGCCAGCGCCCACTGGAAGACGATGGCCAAGACCGCTATCACCACGGTCCAGCCCATGCGCTCGGCTATCAGGTCCCAGACCGGGCGGCGCGAGGCGAAGGACCAGCCGAAGTCGCCCCGCGTCACGATGCCGCCTATCCACATGAAGTAGCGCTCCGCCGGGCCCTTATCCAGCCCGTATTCCAGGCGGATCGACTCGATCTGCTCTTTGGTGATGTCCGGGTTGGACAGGAACTGCGTGACGTAGTCGCCGGGCTGCAGCTCGACGACCGCGAAGCAAATCACGGAGACGACGAGCATCATGGGGATCATGATGAGCGTCCTCCGGGCGATGAACGACCACATGGGCGTGCTCCGGTCGGGGGGATACGGCGGGCCCGTACGGGCCCGCCGTTATAGGTGATATTACTTTGACTTAAAGTAGACGGTATAGGGCGTGAACACGATGAGGCCTTCTTTGTTCATATAGAAGTTGCCCACCTTGTTGTTGGCGCCATAGAGATTCATGCCCTTGGCCACGAAGATGATGGGAATCTCGTCGGCGTAGATGGCCTGGAAGCGGTCGTAGAGGGCCTTGCGCTTGGCCTGGTCCAACTCGACGGCGCCCTGCTCGAAGATGTCGTAGAGCTCCTTCTCCCAGGGCAGCATCTCGGCGAAGACCGGCTTGGAGTCCGCGTCCTTGGTGGAGATGTGCCAGTAGTACAGGTTGCCCGTAGGCTGGTAGATGCCCTTGCGCAGGTGCGGGTCGGGCTGGTTGCCGAAGGCCCTGATGCACATATCGAAGGTCCCGGAGTTGATGCGCTCGCCGAAGAGCTTGGCGTCCACGGACTGGAACTCCAGCTTGACGCCCAGGCGCTTCAGGTTCTCCGAGAGGAGCATGGCGGTCTCGACGTGCTCCTTGGTGGTATCCACGGTCAGGACGATCTCCAGGGGCTTGCCGTCGGGGCGGTCGAGCCAGCCGTCGCCGTTGCCGTCCTTGAGGCCGGCGCCGGACAGGAGGGTCCGCGCCGCGTTCATGTCGAAGCCGCGCCGGATCTTCTCCACGGCCGGGTTGTAGAAGGCCTTGTTCGAGGGCAGCACCGGCGTACCGCCGAGCACGGCGAGGCCGGAGAAGACCTGGTCGATGACCTTGCGGCGGTCCAGGGCGCGCTCCACGGCCATGCGGAATTCCTTGGTGCGCATCAGGCCGCGGACCACCGGATCCTTGGCGTCGAAGTTGAACGCGATGTGCATGGGCGAGGGCGTGGGGCGGGTGGGCTCGGTGCGGAAGATCACGAAGGGCGCCTTCTTGGAAAGCTCCTTCTCCTTGAGGCCGGAGAACTGCGCGGCCGCGATGCCGTCGGTATAGCTGATCTCGCCGGCCTCGAACTTGAGCATGGCCGCCTCGTTATCCCGGACGATCAGGTACTCCAGGAAGTCCGCGTAGGGCAGGAGGTTCCCGCGGGAATCGACGCGCCACGAATAGGGGTTGCGCTTCATGATGACGCGCTGGTCCACGATATAGCGGTCGAGCACGTAGGCGCCGGTGCCGGGGATCTTGGAGAGGTCGCTGGCGGTGCCCCAGGGATTGTTCACCGAGCTCATGTCCGCCTTGTTGATGAGCGGCTCGAGCGCGTGCTTGGGGACGATGAGCACGAAGGTCAGCGAGGTGAAGATGGTACCGACGGGGCGGGCCATGGTCACCTTGACCGTCCGATCGTCGATCTTGCTCCACTCGAAGGGCTTGCCGTCGACCATGAAGACCGTGGACTGGTTGCCCAGGGCGTTACGGTTCTGGACGAAGTACTCCATCGTGAAGATGACGTCGTCGGCGGTGAGGGGCACGCCGTCCGACCACTTAATATCGCGCAGGCTAAAGATTACGCTGTTGCCTTCGATCTTCCAGGACTTGGCCAGGCCCGGCTCCAAGGCGTTGTTCACCGGGTTCATCTCGATCAGGCGGTCCAGGGCTTGCTGCTGGACGGTGTAGGCGTTGTTGTCGCCGAGCACGCCGTAGTAGTTGAAGGTCTGCGGGGCCCCCGGCAGGCGCAGCGATACCGTGCCGCCGCGGTTGGGGGCGCCGTCGGCGGTCAGCTGCCTGTCTACGACCTTGGCGTCCTTGGTCTGCACGGGCAGCTTGGCCCGAGAAGCCGGCGTCAGGGTCTGGGCGAAGGCGGGGGCGCAGGCGGCCAGGGCGGCGAGCGCCAAGGCTACGATCCTCGTTCGTTTCATCTCATCCTCCTTAACTAGATATCCGCTGTAGGCTACGAGCGAGGCTCGGCCTAGGCCGGCGCTCCCCGCGCCGCCCCGGCGGGGCAGACGCCGTTCGCGTCCAGTTTACCGTGTAGGAATTCCGCGGCCGCCTCGGCGGCGCCGGCGCCGTACTCGTAGGCGCAGACGAAGGGCGGCGCATAGCCAGCTGGCCCGCGGAGCGGTCCCTTGCGCCCGGCCTCCAGGACCGCGCGCGCGCAGGCCGACGCGTCGTAGGGGCTCCTCATGCTCAAGAAGGCCAGGCGGGCGCCTCGTTCGGCGCAGAGCTCCGCCGCCTCCCGCGCGAGCGCGGCCTGCCCGGGCCTCGCCGCCATGCCGTAGAGGGCGAAGACGACCGCGTCCCCGGCCTTAAGTCCCGCCTCGAGCCCGGCCAGCGCAGCCCGGCGTTCGTCGGCATCCGGGTCGAGCGGATAACGTACGGAACGCGTCGCGGATCCGAGCCGGCTCAAGGCGAGGCCGAGGCTCGGGCCCGCATCGCCGTCCTCGGCCCCGGTGAGGCTCGCGGCCACGGGGTCCAGGAGCCAGCCGCCCTCGGCCAGCCAACCGCCGGCCGAGCGGCCGTTGGCCGAGCGGCCGCCTTCGCGGCGGGCGGCCGCGCCGTCGTCTAGGCGCAACGCGCAGGGCGACAGGCTCGCGCGCGATACGCGGCGCGAAAGAGCCAGGGCTTCGGGACGGCGCAAGGCGGCGAGGGCCTCGTCCGGCCCGGCGGCGGGAGCCGACAGGCGGGCCTTGGCGGCCAGTATGCGGCCGACGGCTTCGTCGAGCCGGGCTATGGGAACGCGGCCCTCGCGCAGCGCGGCCAGGATCGCGTCGTAGGCGCGGTCCTGCAGCTCGGCGCTATGGCTAATGCAAAGGAGATCGGCGCCCGCCGCGAAGGCGGCCAAAGCCGGCTCCTCGTAGCGCTCGTGCACCGCTTTCATTTCAAGGCAATCGGTAATGAACAGCCCGCGGAAGCCCAGCTCCTCGCGAAGCAGCCCTTGGATGGCCCGCCGCGACAGCGTGGCCGGCAGTCCGTCGGGCTCCACGGCCGGGAAGCGCACGTGGGCGCCCATTACGGCCGGGACGCCCTCGGCGAAGAGCCGCCTGAAAGGCGCCAGCTCTACCGCGTCCAGCCTATCGCGCCCGGCCTGCACCGTAGGCAGGCCTAGGTGGGAGTCCACCGTCGTATCGCCGTGTCCCGGGAAGTGCTTAGCGCAGGCCATGACGCCGCCCCGAGCCAGGCCCCGCGCGTAGGCGGCCGCCAGTTCGGCCACCTTGGCCGGATCCTCGCCGAAGCTGCGGGGGCCGATGACGGGATTGGCGGGATTGACGTTGACGTCCGCCACGGGAGCCAGATTGCAGTTGACGCCGAGCGCCGACAGCTCGCGGGCGGAGACCTCGGCCATCGCCTCGACCTCGCCCAGCCCTATGCCGCCCCCCTCGTAGGCGGCGGCCATGGCCATGGCGCCCGGTTGGGGCGTCAAGCCCTCGCGTAGGCGAAGCACGTTGCCGCCTTCTTGATCGACGGCGACCAAGGGCGGGACGCCGGCCGCGGCCGACGCGGCCGCCCGCAGGCCCGCCAGGGCCGCATAGAGCTCCCGCGGCGCCGCGGCGTTCCGCGAGAAGAGGATGACGTTACCGAACGGCCTATGCGCGAGTCGGCGGCCGAGCTCAAGCTCGCCGCCCCCGGGATAGCCGATTAAAAAGAGCTGCCCGACTTTTCGTTCCAGGCTTAGGCCGGCTAGCGCCGGCTCCCCCATGATCATGGGCACAGTATCCCTCGGTTTTTAAATAAGCGCAACATATTTTTTCACTTTTGAATCTCTTTTTTTGATTTTTTATTCCATACGGACGGAAACCATGCTACACTTCGGATCGGAGGAGGGCCCATGACCAGCGGCTTGGCGCTACTCAAGGAGATACGCGGCTCCTGTACGGATTCGGAGCTCACCATCGCCGACTTCCTTATTAACAACCCGAAGACCGCCTTGCTCTGTACCATAAGCGAGCTGGCCGTCCAGGCGGGCGGCAACCCCTCGGCGGCAATGCGCCTGTGTAAGCGGGCGGGGCTCTCAGGCTATCGGGAGCTGCAGCTCATGCTGGCCAAGGACGTCTACGCCCAGGGCGAGAGCCAAGCCGAGTCCGACGATCCGGCGCCGCCCATCGAGCTGGACTCGGCCCTCTCGGTCGAGGCCGTCGCCGAGGCGGTCGTGTCCAAGACCCGGGAGGCGCTCGAGCGCTCCCTCGCGCTCATGAAGCCCGAAGCAGTCGAGCGCGCCGCCCGGGCGGTGCTCGCCGCGCGCTCCGTAGCGGTCTTCGGCGCCGGCGCCTCCGCCAACGTGGCCTACGATTTCTTCCAGAAGCTCACCCGCATCGGGATCGTCGCCAGCTTCTCCTTCGACGCCGACATCCAGATCAGCTCCGCCTGCGGCCTGTCGCCGGGCGACCTCGCCGTGGCCTTCTCCTACTCCGGGCGCACGGCCTCTACCCTAGCGAGCGCCTCCGAGGCCAAGCGCTCGGGGGCTACGCTCGTGAGCGTGACGGGCGTGGGGCCCAATCCGCTGGAGCGGCGCGCCGACGTCGCGCTCTACGTCCCGCGCACCGAACCCCTCCTCAGGACCGGGGCGTCGCTATCGCGGACCACCCAGCTGGCCCTGGTCGACGTGCTCTTCACGACCGTGGTCTGCCGCAGCATAGACCGCTCGCTGCCGCGGCTCGAGCGCAGCATGAGGGCGGTGCACGCCCTCCAAGATAAGGAATACGACGACGGCGGCGCCGACGAGCGGCCGCGCAAGGCGCCGGCCGGCGCGCCGCTTGGGAAAGGGACGGTATAAGCCATGATACGGAACGCGTCGGAGGGCGAAAGCCCGATGGACTTAGGGTCGATGACGACCGAACGGGAGAACCCGGCCTCGGAGGACATCGACTCGAAGGGGACCCTAGACATACTGAGGATAATCAACGCGGAGGATACGAAGGTGGCGTTCGCGGTGGAGCGGGCGCTCCCCCAGATCGCGGCCTTGGTCGACGACGTAGTCGCGGCGTTCCGCGCCGGCGGCAGGCTCTTCTATATAGGCGCCGGTACCTCGGGCCGCCTGGGCGTCTTGGACGCCTCGGAGTGCCCGCCGACCTTCGGTACGCCGCCGGAGATGGTGCAGGGCCTCATCGCCGGCGGCCGAGAGGCGCTGACCAAGGCCGTGGAATGGGCGGAGGACAAGCCCGAGCAGGGCGTGGCCGACCTGAAGGCCGCCGGTTTCTCGGCGCGCGACGTCCTCGTCGGCATCACGGCGAGCGGCCAAGCTCCCTACGTCATCGGGGCCATGGATTGGGCCGGCGGGCTCGGCGCCTCCGTGGGGGCCATCTCCTGCAACGCCGGCTCGGAGACCTTCAAGTACGCGCGGCATCGCGTCTACGTCGACGTCGGGCCCGAGGTCATCGCGGGCTCGACGCGGCTTAAATCGGGCACCGCCCAGAAGCTCGTCTTGAACATGATCACCACCGCCTCGATGATACGCCTGGGCAAGGTCTATCGGAACCTCATGGTCGACCTGACGCCGGTGAACAAGAAGCTGGTCGAACGCTCCAAGCTGCTCATCATGAAGGCGGCCGGCTGCGACCGGGAGGCCGCGGAGCGGGCCTTCGAGGGCTCGGGCCGCCGGCCTAAGCTGGCCATACTCATGGCCATGCTCGGGCTCACCGCCGAGGAGGCCGAGCGCCTGGCCGCCGAGCACGGCGGCCACCTATCCCTAGCCGTCCGGGCCTTCGGCGCCCCGCCGGCCGGCGGCTCGCCGCAGCCGGGCGGGTCGGTCGGATGATCCTGACCGGCTTGGAGCGGCTGGCCCGCCGGCCTTCGCTCCTGAACGATTACCTCGGCCCCGGCGCCCGGGTCGGGCTGGTGGCCAACCCCACGGCCCTGAGCTCCGCCTTGGAGCCGGCGGCCTTCGTACTGTCCCGGGCCTGCGCCGCGTCCGGCGCGCGGCTGTCGCGGCTCTTCGGCCCCGAGCACGGCTACCGCGGCGAGGCCCAGGCCGGCGAGCGCGTGGCCGATTACGTCGACCCGGAAAGCGGGCTCCCGGTCGTCAGCCTCTACGGCGAATCCAAAAGGCCGGATCCGGCGCGGCTAGCCGATCTCGACCTCGTCGTCTACGACCTGCAAGACGCCGGCCTACGCTGGTATACCTACCTGGGCACCCTGACCCGCCTCCTGGAGGCGCTCGCCGGGCTGCCGGCCGGGAGCCGGCCCGGCCTCCTCGTGCTGGACCGCCCGAACCCGCTCTCCGGCGAGGCCGTCGAAGGCCCCGGGCTCCAAGCCGGCTTCGAATCGCTCGTCGGCCCCCGCGACTTACCGATCCGGCACGGGCTAACCCTGGGCGAATACGCCCTGATGCAGGCGGGCCCGCTCGGGCTCGAAGGCGAGGTCCGCGTCGTAACGATGGAGGGCTGGGAGCGCCGTATGGACATAGCCGACTGCGGCCTGCCCTGGGTGGCGCCCTCGCCCAACCTGCCCTCGCCCGAGAGCCTGCGCGCCTACGCGGCGACCTGCCTCCTCGAGGGCTGCAACGTCTCCGAGGGCCGCGGCACGACCAAGCCCTTCGAGACCTTCGGCGCGCCCTGGGTAGACGGGCCGTCCTTGGCGAGGGCCGTGAACGGCCTAGGGATCGGGGGCCTCCGGGCCAGGCCGCTGTTCTTCGTCCCCTCGTTCTCCAAGTACGCGGGGGAGCTTTGCCAGGGCGCGCAGCTCTATATCGAGCGGCGCTCGGAAGCCTACGGCCGGCTCGTAGAGATAGGATACTTTATTATCACTATTCTTTCTGAGCTCTACCCCGCCGATTTCGCCGCGCTGCCGCCTTGGAAGGAGGGCGGCAAGCGCCCGCTCTCGCTCCTCTGGGGGGACGATTCGCTCGCCGACATGGTCGCCGCTCCGGCGGCCGCCGACGGGAGGTCAGCTAAGCCCGCGGCGCCAGGCCGGGCCGCGGCGTACGGATCTCCGCGTTCCGAGGCCTTCAAGGCGGACAGCCGCCCCTTCCTGCTCTATGCCTAAGGAGCGTCCCATGAGCGAACCCGCCATCGGCGAGGAATATCTGGCCGTCGGCCTCATGTCCGGCACGAGCGTCGACGGCATCGACGCGACCCTAGCCCGCTATCGGCTCGGGCCGGAAGGCTCGGCCTCGGCCGAGCTCATCTCCTCCCTGGTGCTGCCCCTGCCCGAACGCGTCCGGGCCGAGATCTTCAAGCTCTTCGAGGACGGCCCCGGATCGCTCGACGCGCTGGCCCTCCTGGACATGGAGCTGGGCGAGCTCTTCGCCCAAGCCGCCCTGGCGGTCATGGAGGCGGGGGGCGTCGGGCCGGCCGAGGTCTACGCCATAGGCAGCCACGGCCAGACCATACGCCACGTGGCCGGCGCTCCAGGCCGGGCCGGCCGCGCCAGCCTGCAGATAGGCTCGGGCGCCGTCATCGCGCGCCGGAGCGGCGTGCTCACGGCCTGCGACTTCCGCCCTTCGGACATCGCCGCCGGCGGCACCGGGGCTCCCCTCGTGCCGTTCTTCGACCTGGCCCTGGCGCAGGGCCTCCCGCGCCCCGTCGCCTTCCAGAACTATGGCGGCATCGGGAACGTCTGCTGGATCGGACGCGACGACGAGCTCATCGCCTTCGATACCGGCCCGGGCAACGCCTTGGCCGATCTCCTGGCGGAGGAGCTCAGCGGCGGCGCGCTGCGCTACGACCGCGACGGCGAGCTCGGCCTACGGGGCAGCCCGCGCGAGGAGCTAATAGCGCGCTGGATGGAGCATCCTTTCTTCAAGCTGGCGCCGCCCAAAAGCTGCGGCCGCGAGCAGTTCGGGCGCGCATTCTTCGATCGGGAGCTGGCGCCGCTCGCGTCGGCGGCGCTCGCGGCGCCGACGGCGTCGCCCGGCCGGGCCGACCTCATGCGCAGCGCGGAGGCCCTGACGGCGCGCTCCACGGCGCGCGCCTACCGCGACTTCCTGCCCGAGCCGCCGGCCCTGGTCATCGTCAGCGGCGGGGGCGCCCGAAATCCCGCGGTCATGGCCGAACTCGCCGCCGCCCTGCCCGACGCGCGCGTTGCGCCGGCCGAGGCCTTCGGGCTATCATCGGACTATATGGAGGCCCTGGCCTTCGGCCTCTTCGGCCTCCTCCGCGCGCTCGGCCGTCCGAACACCGAAGCCCGGGCCACCGGCGCCCGGGCTTCGGTCTCGGCCGGCGCGCTCTATCTACCGTAGCACGCGGGCGTCGAGGGGGCATGCGCGATGGTTCGATTTATCTACGCCGACGGCGACTTCGTCGAGGCGCCGGAGGGCGCCGCGGCGGCGGCCGCGCATGACGCCGCCCGCGAGCCGGAGCGGCGCGTCATAGAGCGTCGCGCCGTCCGGGCCGTGGCCTTCCGCGGCGATAGGCTGCTCATGATACACGCGCGCGGGCCGGGGGATTTTAAATTCCCAGGCGGCGGGGTCGAGCCGGGGGAGTCCGCCATCGAGGCGCTCGGCCGCGAGCTCCGCGAGGAGACCGGCCACGAGCTCGCCCTCGCCGGCGCGCCGGCCCTGCGCGTTGAGGAGCGGCGCCCGGCCAAGGAGGCCGGCGCCGTCTTTCACATGATATCGGATTATTACCTCTGCGAAGTGGCCGACGGCCCCGCCGGGCGCCAGTCGCTCGACGCCTACGAGGCGCGCCTCGGCTTCGCGCCGGCCTGGGTTAGCCCGGAGGAGGCCCTCGCCGCGAACGAGGCCCTCGTAGCCGAGGGCGACGCCTCGCCGTGGATACGCCGGGAGATATTCGCCCTCCGCCGCCTCTGCCTCCGCGGCCGCGCGCCCGCCGGCGCGGGCGGCACGGCCGATGCAAGCGGCCCGGCAGGCGACCTTATAGCCGCCGGCGTCCCCGTCCCTACCGACCGAACGGCTATCGGGCCGTCCGCCGGGTCGGCCGCCGGGCCAGCCGCCGGTGCCGCCGCCGACCAGGCCGCCGCTATGTCGGCCGACGAGCCGTGCGCAGGGTCGGCCGCCGGGCCAGCCGCCGGTGCCGCCGCTATGCCGGCCGCCGTACCGGCGAAGGACCTATCGTGAGCGGCTGGATACTGGGCATAGACGGAGGCGGCACCTCCTCGCGCGTCCGCGTGGAGGCGGCCGACGGCCGGGAGCTGTATCGCGGCCGCGGGATCGGAACCAACCCGAACGCCGCAGGCTACCCGCGGGCCGCGGCCGCGATTCGGGAACTCATCCTGGGCGCGCTCGACGGGACCGGCTCGGAGCCCAGTGCCTGCGCGGCGGCGTTCTTAGGCGGCGCGGGGGTGGACCGGCCGGCCGAACGCGAAGCCATGGCGGCCCTCCTCGCCGAGCTCCTGCCCGGCGCCCGCGTCGCCGCCGGCAACGACGCCGAGGCCGCGCTGGCCGGCGCGCTCAGGAGCCCGGAAGGTTACCTGCTCATCGCCGGGACCGGCTCCATAGCCCTGGCGCGATCGCGCGACGGCGGCCGTTGCCGCGCCGGCGGTTGGGGACATTGGCTAGGCGACGAAGGCTCGGCGTTCTGGCTGGCCTTCGAGGCGATTAAGGCCGGCCTCAGGGCGCAGGAGGGCCGCGGCCCCGCCACCTCCCTGGGGGAGGCGGCCTTGGAGTTCTTCGGCCTGCCCGCCTACGACGGGCTCGTCGGCCTCGTGTACGCGGGCTTCGACAAGGCGGCCGTCGCGCGCTTCTCCGTCCGCGTGGAGGAGGCTCGCGCCGCCGGCGACCCGGTGGCGACCGCCTTATTCGACCAAGCCGCCCGCGAGCTCGGCGCCCTGGCCGCGTCGGTCTACGAGCGCTTCGGCGCCCGCACCGCCGAGCGCAGGATAGCCCTTTATGGCGGATTAATGGATAATAACGCGTACCTAAGGAACGCCCTCGTGGCGAGCCTCCGCGATCGGCGCCCCGAGCTCGAGCCCGTCGCGCCGCTTGGCAGCGCCGAAGAAGGCGCCTGCATCCTGGCGAGGAGCCTCCTCTAAGCCCGTCCGCCCCTTGGGCGACCCCTCGGGGCTCCCGGGGTGCTCCGGGAGCCCTTCCGGGTGCCCCGGGAGCCCTTCCGGGTGCCCCGGGAGCCCTTCCGGGTGCCCCGGGCCGCCCCGAGAGCCCTCCAGGGTGCCACGGGAACCCTCCAGGGCGCCGCCTCGGACGACCCGCCGCCCCCCCCGATCGACGGCCGCGTCCGCGCCGGCCTAGACCGCTTCTTTCCTTCGCAACTTGAGCCCGCATAGCCTGGCCACGGTCCGCGTTAGGTCGCCGTAGGAGACCGGCTTGGGCAGGAACGCGTCGAGGCCGGCGTCGATAAAGGCGTCGACGTCGTCTTTAAGCGCGCTGGCGCTCAGCCCGACGAGGGCGAGCCCGGCCGGCGCTTCGCCGGCCGCTGCCTCGCCGGCCGCTGCCCCGCCGGCGTCAAGCTCGCCGCCTGCATGCTCGCCGGCGCGCGTAGCCTGCGCGCGCGGCCAGCCGGCCTCGCGAAGACGGCGCGCGACCTCGTCGCCCGAGATCCCCGGGAGCTTCATATCGATGAGCGCCGCTATCGGCGGATCGGCGCGCTCGCCAGGCCGGCCTATCGCCTTGATAAAGCCCTCGGCGTCGTCGTAGCTCTCGGTCCTAAAGCCGGCCTGGGCCAACATGGCCCGGAGCAGGCTTAAATTGGTCTCGTTATCGTCGAGCGCGGCCACGAGCGGCCGCCCCCGGCCGGGAGCCAGCTTGAGCCCGAGCTCGTCGCCGCCGACCGCGCCCCCGGCCTCGTCGTCGGCGCAGCCGGCCCCGTCGGGGATCGCCGCCTGGAACTCGAAGCGGAAGACGCTGCCCGCGGGGGACGAGCGCGCCAGCGATAGCTCGCCGCCCATGAGGCCGGCGTAACGGCGGCTGACCGCCAGGCCCAGGCCGGTCCCGCGCGCGGTACGCTGCCCTATGCCGGTGCGCTCGAAGGGCTCGAACAGCCGCGGCGCCTCGTCGTCGGGGACGCCTATGCCCGTATCCTCGACCTCGACCCGGAAGCGCCCCGGCCGCGGGGAGGAGAGGGCGATCGCGACGGCCCCGGACGGGGTGAATTTCACGGCGTTGCCTACGAGGTTGATCACTACCTGCCTCACCTTCGCCGCGTCGCCTATGATCGCGTCGGCTAAGCCCGGCTCCGAGCTCAGGCTCATGGCCAAGCCCTTCTCGGCCGCCTCCAACTTGAACAGCTCCAGCACGCCCGCCGCCAGCCGCTCCAGGCAGAAAGGCTCGGAACTCATGGTTATCTTACCCGCTTCGATCCGCGAGAGCTCGAGTATGTTATTAATGATGGACAGGAGGTGCCGGCCGCTCTGGTAGATCACCCGCGCCATATCGGCGGCCTCCTCCGAGAGTCCCTCGTCGGCCGCCAGGAGCTCGGCGAAGCCGAGCACGGCGTTCAGCGGCGTCCGGATCTCGTGGCTCATGCCCGCGAAGAACAGGCTCTTGGCCTGATTGGCGCGCTCGGCCTGGTCCCGCGCCTCCTCCAACTCCGCGGTGCGCTCCCTGACCAGCGAGACCAGGCTGTCGCGATAGCGGGAGAGCTCGGCTTGGGTGGCCCGCTCCTCGGTCACGTCCTGGCCCGAGCTTAACAGGCCGTGCGCCCTGCCGTCCGGCGTCTTGAGCAAGGCGTTGCGCCAGGAGACGAGGACCAAATCCCCTCCCTTGGTAAGCACATGGTTCTCGAAGCGCCTAAAGCCCGGATCGTCGCCGCGGAGATACGCAGCGTACGCCGACCTTACCCGCTCCCGTTCGTCCGGCGGTACGCAGAGCTCGAACCAATCCCGGCCCGCGAGTTCCGAGGCCTCGTAGCCCAGGATTTGGCAGCCCTTACGATTGATCAGCTCGACGCGGCCCTCGGCGTCCTGGACCAGGATGATCACCTCGGCCACGTCCAAATACCCTTGGGCGCGCTCCTTCTCCGCGTTTAACTCGCGCGTCTTGACGCGGACGCGGGCGCGCAAGCTCAGGCTCCATACCGCGACGAGCAGCGCGGCGCTCAGCGAGCCGCCGAGCGCGAAGGCGAAGCCGCGGCCGAGGCCCGGCTCGGAGCCCCCCCGTAGCCAATGGTCATAGCGCCGGTACAGGAACGAATCCCGATCGCTCCGCAACTCGGCGAAACGCCCATCCAAGGCGACGAGGAGCTCCGCGTCGCCGGCAGGGGACAAGGCCATGCTCAACCTGAGCGGATTGATTACGACGGGCGTCCGGGCCAGGCCGTAGGCCTCGGCGCTCGAACCCGTCAAGTTCGAAGCCATGGCCGCGTCCACCGCGCCGTCGCGCGCCAAGGCGAGGCCCTCCTCCAAGGTCGGGACGAGGACCAACTCGGCCGCCGCGCCGAAGTCCTTCAGCAGGCTCTCTAGGCCGAGGGTAAAGAGGCTCTGCCCGCCGAGCGCCGCGATGCGCAGGCCGGCTAGGTCTTGGATCTCCGCGATAGAGCGTCCCGGGGCCGCGTAGACCGCCCCCCAATCCATGACGAGGTAATCATTGGGGAACGAGAAGAGCTCGCGCCGTTCCACGCTGTCGGCCACGAGCGAGATGAGGTCGATCTCGCCGCTCAAGGCCGCCAGGCGTATCTCCGCCCAGGTCCCTACGCGGTACTCGAGCTCCCAGCCTTCGTCGCGGGCGATGCGCTCTAAAATCTCGATGAAGAGGCCGGCCGGCCTCCCCGCCTCGTCTATGAAGGAGAGCGGCTTGAACGAATGTACGCCGACGCGTACCCGCCTGGCGGGGGCCGCCCCGCCGCCGGGCGAAGCGCAAGACGCCGCCACCGCGAAGCAGAGGGCGCAGAGCGCGGCGAGCGCGAGGGAGCTGGCCGCGCGTCGCGCGCGGGACGTTCCGATCATACCGACATTGTGACCCCAAGGACGCGGGAACGCAAGGTCGCGCGCGAGCGACCTCGCGCGCGCGGGCCCGCTAGGTACCGGCGCCAGTTTGCATTCGCCTGCATACGTGCCGATACTGGAAGGGTGAAATACGCCGCCCGCATCGCCCGAGCCCGAGCCCGCCCCGCAACCCTAGCCCTAGCCCTGGCCTTGGCCTTGCTCGCGGCGCCGACCATGCGGGGCTCCGCGCAGTCGGTCGCCGAAACCCTCCCCAAGCCCAGCCGGGAGCCGGCCTTGAGCGACGACGAGCGCGCCTACCTGGCGGCCCTCGGGCCCATACGCATCGCGGTCGACCCCGATTGGAAACCCTACGAATGGCTCGATTCGAGCGGCGCCTTCAAGGGCATCGCGGCCGAGCTCATCGACCGCATGGCCGGGCGCCTGGGCCTCGAGATAGAGATCGTTAAGACGCCCGATTGGCCGGAGAGCCTTGCGATCGCCAAGTCGGGAGGGGCTCATGCGTTGGCGTTCTTGAACCGCAGCCCCGCGCGGGAGGAATGGCTCCTGTTCACCGAGCCCTACTTCGTCGACCCGAACGTCTTCATCACTCGCGAGGATCAGGATTTCATAGCCGACCCGGCCCGGCTCGGCGATAAGACCGTCGTATTCCCCGAGGGCACCAGCCTGGAGGAGCATGTCCGCCTGCGCTACCCCAATTTACGCGTCATCACCGCGCCGAACGAGGAGGAGGCCTTCCGCATGGTGCAGGACGGACGCGCCGACATGACCCTGCGCTCCCTGACCATGGCGGCCTACGTCTTGCGGCGCGACGGGCTCTTCGACCTGAAAATTTCCGGTCAGTACCCGGACTTCACCAACCAGTTCCGCTTCGGCGTGATTAAATCCGAACCCGAGCTACGGGATATCTTGAACAAGGCCGTCGCCGCCGTTACCCCGGACGAGGTCCAAGCCGCCATCAACCGTTATATCTCCATCGAGGCCCGCGCCTGGGTCGATTACCGGCCTACGATCTACGCCCTCGTCGCCTTTCTCCTCGTCGGCTCGGTCGGTAGCCTGGCCTACGCCAAGCTCGTCTCCCTGAACCGCCGCCTACGGGCGCGCGAAGCCGAGCTCTCGGCCTTAAGCGCTAAGCTGGAGAGCTACGCCGATCACCTGAGGCTCGTCATCGATACCATCCCGGCCTATATCTACGCCAAGGACGGCAAGGGCCGCTTCATATTGGCCAACAAGGCCTTCGCCGGCATCTTTAACTGCTCCCCCGAAGAGGTCGTGGGCAAGACCAACCTAGACTACGGCGCTACCCAGGAGGAGACGCGGCGCTATATCGACGAGGACCGCGAAGTCCTAGCCGGCGGCCGCCCCCTCTTCGTCGCCGAGGAGCGCGGCCCGCGGCCCGACCGTACCCCGGGTTGGTTCCAGACCACCAAGATCCCGTACAAGCATCCGGATTGGGACGAGCCGGCCATACTCGGCGTATCGATAGACATAACCGAGCGGCGCGAGCAGGCCGAGATCATCAAGCACCTGGCCCAGCACGACGGCCTGACCGACCTGCCTAACCGCGCCCTCTTCGCCAGCCTCTTCGGGCAAGCCCTGGATCTAGCGGCCCGCGAGCGATGCGGCTTGGCCGTCCTCTTCATAGACCTGGACGGCTTTAAGCCGGTGAACGACCTGCACGGCCACGCCGCCGGCGACGAGCTCCTAAAAGCCCTGGCCGCCAGGATCAAGGGGACGCTCCGCGGCTCGGATAGGGCCGGGCGCATAGGCGGCGACGAGTTCGTGGCCTTCCTACAGAACGTCGCCGGACCGGAGGCGGCCGCCGTCGTGGCGACGAAACTCCTTTCCGCCATAGAGGAGCCCGTATCCTACGAGGGCGCGGAGCTCCGCGTCGGCGCCAGCATCGGCGTCGCGCTCTACCCCGACCACGCGCGCGGCCGGGACGCGCTTTTCCGCCTGGCCGACGAGGCCATGTACCGCGCCAAGCGGGCCGGCGGCCGGCGCATCGAGTTGGCCGAGGTCCCCGCCGCCTCGGAAGGGGCTTGAGCCGTGGCCCGCAAGCTCCCCGGCGCCGGGACGCGCCTCTCCCTCGTCCTGGCCGCGTTCGCCGGCATGGCCGTCGCCGCCTCCTGCGGGCCTGAGCCCGGGTCCGCCTCGGCGGGCGCCTCCGGTCCGCCGGGCCGTTCCGCAGCGCAGGCTGTCGCGGGTCCCTGGGCCAAGCCGGAACGCGAAACCCGCGGCTTTAGCGCCTCCGTACGCTCGGTAAAAAGCGAACGCTATTACGCGACGCACCCCCTGGCCGGCCCCAAGGCCGGTACGCCGGGGCTGGAGTTCGCCGGCTCCGCCCGGGTCGAGTTCGATAGGCGCGGCTATATAACCCGGGTCGACTCCTACGGAGCGGACGGCGCGGCCGCCGGCACGGCCGAGTACCTACGCGACTCGCGCGCCTTCCTGGTCCGCGAGCGCGGCTGGGGCGCGGACGGATCCCTCGAATACGACTTCGCCTACGAATACGACGGGCGCGGCCGACTCGTCAGGGAGCGCTACGCCGACGCGGCGGGAGCCGACGGCGGCGGTTACGCCTACGAATACGGCGATTCAGAAAAGCCGATCCGCCGCGAGGCGCTTAGGCCGGCGAACCAAGCGGCGGACGGCCGGCAGTACATGGATTACGTCTATGACGAAGCCGGCCGGCTCGTCGAGGAGCGCTACTATTTCGAATCCATGGGCGGCCTCGCCCTGAGCGTCAAGCACGCCTATCGAGACGGCCGCTTGGCCTTCAGCTCCCACTACCAGAGCGGCCGATGGCTCGAGTTCCGCGTTTTTTACGAATATGACGGAAACGGCGATCCCATCCTTGAGGAAGGCTACCAAATTCCGACCGCGGCCGATCCCGAACGCTATGAGGCGATAGAGGAACGCGGATCGTATCCGATCGATTTCCTTATATCGGTCCAAGAGCACCGATACGAATACTATGAGTGACGCGTCGCCGAAGGATCGCCCCGCCGCGCGCTAGCGGCGACCGCTTGCGCGGCGGGCCGCTCCCGTCTTAAGCTCGCCGCCATGCATAGCTCCCCCCGCCTCCTCGTCGTAGCCGCCGTCATAGAGCGCGACGGCCTCATCCTCTGCGCGCGCCGCGGCCCCGGACGCGTCTTACCGGGCCTATGGGAGTTTCCCGGCGGCAAGGTCGAAGCCGGCGAAGGCGAGCGAGAGGCCTTGGAGCGCGAGATCCGGGAGGAGCTCGACCTGGCCGTAGAGGCCGGCGCCTTCGTCGCCGAGGCCGAGCACGACTACGGCGACTTCAGCCTGCGGCTCAGGGCCTACCGCGCGCGGATCATCCGAGGCGAACCGACCGCGACGGAGCACGAGGAGCTACGCTGGCTCCCGGCCGCCCGCCTCCGGGAGCTGGAATGGGCGGCCGCCGACCTTCCTATCGTCGCGGCCCTGGCCGCCGGAAGCTAGAGCCCGCCCAGGAACTCGACGATCCAGGCCGCGGCGGTAGCCGCCTGCTCCTCCGGGCCGATGGTAGCCGACCCGTCGCCCTCCTGCGCGCCGTAACGGCCGAACTGAGCATGGTTCCCGCCCTCCAGCATGCGGAAGACGTGGTCCGGCGGCAGGTTCGCGCGCAGGGCCAGGGCCTTCTCCGTCCCGCCGGGCAGGCCGAACTCCTCGCGTATGGAGAGGACGGCGATGGGCAGGGCCGAAAGGTCGGTCTTATCGGCAGGATAGCTTCCTAATAGTATAAGGCTTCGATAATCGCGGTCGCCCTTCTTGATATGCTCGGCCGCCATGGCGCCGCCCAGGCTGTGCCCGGCGATATGCCAGGCGTCGTAGGCGGGCAGGCCCTTCCGGAGCGCCGCGGCCGCGCCAGCCTTGAACACCGCCAAGTCCAGCGGCATCGAGGGGACGTACACGGCGTAGCCCGAGCGGCTCACGAGCTCCCAAAGCGCTAGGTAAGCCAGGGGCTCGACCTTACCGCCGGGATAAAAAATAATAGCTTCGCGCATACCGTCGGCCGACACGGCGGCCTCCGGCGGCGGCAGGACGCCGTAATAGCCCCGGCCGCCCACGAAGCGGCCTGCCGACTCCAGCTCCTGGGCCAGGCTCAGCGCGGCCGGCTCGGGTCGATAGGAAGGGCCGAGGAGCGCGCAACCGCCGAGCGCTGGGGCCAGGACGGCCAACGCAAGCAGCGCAGCCGCCGCCGCCCCTCGGCGCCGAGCCTTTATGTCGTTTCGCATCTTGATACCTCGCCTTCCAAACATCACGAAAGGGAGCCATGGAGTCAAGCGAGCGTCCGGCGGCGCCGCGACGCCGCGCCCTCGCGAGGCGGCGACCCAGCGCCGCTAGCCTCGCTTCGGCGGCGGCGCGAAGCTCCTCCTTAAGAGCTCCCCCAAATCGACGAGGCCGCGGCCGGCGTCCCTCTCGAGCCCCAGGTCGATCAGGGCGTCCGAGCGCTCCCGCGACAGCCAGCGACGGAGCCCGCGCGCGCCCTCGGCCGGATCGGGGCTCGCGTGGGCGATACGGACTAGCGCCAGCATCTCTTCAGCCGTAAACATCTTATAATGCTCTTCAGAGACGATATGATAAGTCTGGCCGTCCTCGGAGCGTTCGACGCGCAGCGACGAGGGCCGCGACGCGGGGGAGCCGGCCGCGGCCGGCCCGCCGTCCGGCCGATCCGCCCCCCCGCGCTCCCGAGCCGCGTTCAGGCGATCTACCTCCATGTTATAGCGATGGACCCGGGCCTGCTCCAGGAGGAAGCCCAGCCCCTCCTCGTCCAGCTCGTCGAGCAGCGCCTTGAGCTCCTTAAGGAGCGCGGCGCGGCCGGCCTTGGCGGAGGCGCGCATAGAAGGCTCAGGCGGAGCGGCCCGGGCCGTCGCCCGCGCTTCGCGAGGCGCCGCGGCCTTCTGAAGGCCGCTTTCGGATGATAGGAGCTCCTCACGAATGGCCTCCGAAAGCCGATCCATGAAGCGAGGGTCCGCCCTACCGGGCGCCCTTCGGGCCGCCGAGGCCTTGGTCCCGGAGGCCTTGGTCCCCGAGGCCTTGGTCCCGGAAGCAGAGGATTTATTCGACTTCGGGGCCGCCGATTTCTTAGCCATCGTAGCCGTCGGCCTCTTCGACTTCGCGCCCGCCGGCTTACCCGCCGTCGGCGCCTTCTTACCCGTACTGGACTCCTTCCGAACGGCCATGGTTCCCCCCTCGCTCGGTAATCATAGTAACTCGTATCGGGAACCGCGCCAGCATAATCTATTACGATTTCCGGCCTCCGATCTTAGCCCCGGATCGGCTTAGGGCGTTAACGAGGTATCCGAACGCATCGCATACACGCGCCGCCAGGTCGGATCCCTCGGGAGCCGCGGATCCGGGCCGAGCGCGGTCGTTCATCGCCGAATTCCGCGGCGATGCGGACGCGGCCATCGCCGAGCTCCCCGACGGCCGCGTCGACCTGATTTACGAGGGCCTAGCGCCGCGAACGCGCATTCCCGCTACTCTACGTTCCGACCGCCGAGCCGTAGCGGGCGCGTCTTAAACAAGGAGCCGACGAGCTCGTCGAACTCGGCGTCGATACCGGAGGCAAAATACGCCCCCTGCCTCAGGGCTATCGCTTGGGTCGACGGCTGCCCGATCACCACGAGGCCTTGGGCTTCGGGGCAGCGCTCGCGCAAGGCCAGCGCGGCGGGAACGCAGTCTCCGCAACCCACGACGACGACGCGCCTCAGGCCGGCCCGCTCGATCGCATCGGCGGCGATGGCCGCCAGGGTCTCCGGCCCGCCGGCCCCGTCCAGGCCGCCGCCGTTCACGATGAAGGCCAAGACCCGTCGACGAGTCTCGTTGGGAGCCAGCACGGCCAGATCATTCCCCACCGCCGAGGAGCTCGCGATGAAGACCACGGCGGTCGGCCCCACCCCTAGATCCAGGGTTACGAGCGGCCCGGCTTGGAAGATTCCCCTATCGGTCACCATGGGCCTCGCCACGAGGCGCTGCCCGAAGGCCGCTCCCGCCAGGCTCGCGACGAGCGCGATAGCTACAAAACGTTTCATACTCCTACCTCCTCGGGGCGGTTCTTCCGCCCACGCGCTTAAGCCTCGCCGACGGGGCGTTGCAAAAGCGTTACGCGTATGAGCGAGGTCGGCGAACTTCCCTTTGGATTCTTCGGCGCCTCCGGATCCAGCTTCGAGGCGCGGGGGCTACGCTTCGCCGAGCCGGCTCGCGCCTCCGCGAGGGGCCCGGTCGGGCTCGGGAGCCAGGCCCTCGCCGCTGCGAAGGAGAGGATCAGGTCGATCTGCTCGGACGCGAAGGTAGCGGGATTCGCTTTCAAGGAGGCGCAGGAAGTCGAAAGACGGCGTCATTGCGATCTTCGGCAGACCAAGGAAACGCCTGCTTCAGGGCCGGAACCTGCGCCGCGCAGGGCGAAACGCAGGCGGCTCGGCAGCCATGGCCCACCGTTATGCCGCCGCCCGCGCCGAAGCGCTTACGCGGACGGCGGACGGCGGACGGCGGACGGCGGACGGCGGGCTTAATCCTTAGGCGGATCGTAGTTAAAGCAGTCTCGCCAAAGCTTCCAGCTTCCGTCGGCTTGCCTGCGCATGATGGTCAGGAATTTTCCATCGACGTGCGTCCACGCGCCAGAGCCGCGTTCGCTGAAATCGAAGACGTAGCTCCCGCTCGAGTACGCATAATCGCCGAGGACGGCGATCTCCTGGGGGCTGATGCCCATACGCATCTCTAGCATCGGGAAGAGATCTACGTTCGCCGCGCGGATCTCGGCCTTACCCCGATGCATGGCCTCGTCGGGCGGGAACTGAATGCCCTCCTCGTCCCATAGGCTTATCCAGAGATCGAGATCGGCTTCGTTGATTCCACGCTCGTAGCTGCGCCAAACGCGCATGATGGCCTCGGCGTCCGGCCCCCCATGGACGGGCCCGGCGTACGGCCTCGCGCTCGCGCATGAGGCGGCGGCGAACGCCGCGATCGCGAGCGACACGGCGATGAGCGCTTGGATCTTGTTACTTTTCATTACCATCCCCCTCAAGTATAGAATAGCTAACGCCGAAGAATCAGCCTCGGGCATGAGCTTCGCCCGGGGGCGTTGCACATTCGTTGCGGTACGAGGCGTCCGGACGTTGCGCGCCGCGTCGCCGTCCCGTATAATCTAGGCATAATGAGCATCAAGTAGGATCGAAAAAAGAAGACGAGGGACCTCGATGTCCGGAACTCGACTTTCGCTCCTCGGACCGCCTCTCCTCTCGCCGCCCCCCGATGGGGGCGAGTCCTTCAGGAAAAAGACGCTAGCCTTGCTCGCCTACCTGGCCGCCGAGGCCCGGCCGGTCGCGCGCGATAGCCTAGCGGCCTTGCTCTGGCCGGAGAACCCGCAGGCCAGGGCCAGGGCCAACCTCCGCCGCGTCGTCTTCTGCCTACGCGGTCTCCTAGGCGACGGCGCGGTGATCGCCGTGCAGGACTGCGTCGCGCTGGACGAGGGCAAGCTCGAGACCGACATACGGGATTTTACTCGCCTATCGGCGCCGCCCGTGAACGGCGGGCGCGAGGATGACGAGGCGATCCCGAGGCTCGAAGCCGCCGTGGCGCTCTATAGGGACCGTTTCATGGCCGGCTTCGGCTTAGCCGATTGCCCCGAATATGACGATTGGCAGCTGGCCCAATCCGCCGTCTGGGGCGAGCGCGTCGCCGCGGCCCTGAACAGGCTGTACCGCGCCTACCGTGCCCGCGCTATGGATGGTCACGCCGAGGCCTGCGCCAAGCGACTCCTCTCGCTCGATCCCCTCGACCAAGAGGCGCACCGCCTCCTCATGCGCCTCTACGCCGAGACCGACCGGCCGGAGCTGGCCGAGCGGCAGTTCAGGTCCTGCGCCGAGCTCCTGCGGACGCAGCTGAGCATGGGGCCCGACTACAAAACCTTAGACTTACGGGAGCAGCTACGCCGCCCGCCCATGATGCAGCCTATAGGTATCCTAGGCCGCGGACTTCCAAAATATGAGACCAGCTTCGTAGGACGGACGGCGGAGAGCGCCTCGGCTACCGAGCTCCTCGCCGAGCCCGGCCGGCCCCTCTGCGTCACGGGCCCCGGCGGGGTCGGGAAGACCAGGTTCGCCGCGGAGCTCGCGGCCCGCCTGTCGGTCGGACCGGGCTCCTCGCCCGTCTTCGTCGACCTTTCCGGCGCCGACGATCCGGGGCTCGTGATCCCCCTCTGGGCCAGGGCCGTCGGTTGGCGCGAACGGGGCGCCCCGGGGGCTCGGCGCTCCGGCTCGTCCGAGGCGGCCGAGGCTCTCGCCTCCCTGCTCGGCGCCCGGCCCCGGATCGTCATCCTGGATAACTTCGAGCGCGTTACGGCGGCGGCGCCGGCGATCCTCGCCGCGGCCGCGGCGGCGCCCGAGTCGCGCGTCATCGTAACCAGCCGCTCGGCTCTAGGCTTCCCGCCCGAACGCGAGCTGCGCCTGGGCCCGCTCGGCCTGCCGCCGCCGGGTTGCGCTCGGGATCCCCGAACCCTGGCCCGCTACCCGGCGGTCGCCCTGCTCGCCGAACGCGCGGAGGCGGCCCGCCCGGGTAGGCGCTTCGCCGAGACGGAGGCGGCTCCGCTAGCCGCCCTCGCCGAAAGGCTCGAGGGCCTACCCCTAGCCCTGGAGCTCGCCGCCGCCAGGCTACGCTACATGACGCCCTCCGAGGCGCTCGAACGCCTAGGCGCCGTCGTCGAGCTCAAGGCCGAAGCATGGGCGGACCTCCCGGACCGCCATCGCTCGGTCCGCGCCGCCGTGGCCTGGAGCGTCGACGCCCTGCCCGAGGACGCCCGGCGGTTCCTGCGCGCCCTCTCCATAGCCGAGGGGGGCTTCGACCTGGCGTTGGCCGAGGCCCTCTTGCCCCCGGGCGGCGGAGCCTGCGACGGCGAGGACGACGCGGCCCGCGCGGCTAGGCTTCTCGACGCCTTGGCGGGGCGCAGCCTCGTCGAGCGCTTCGAATCGCACGGCAGGACCCGTTATAGAATACTCAGCTGCATACGCGAATACTGCCTGGGCCGGATGGATCCGAAGGAGGCCGAGGCGGCCCGTATCGGTCATGCCGAGGCCGTCCTGCGCTTGGCGGAGAGCCTGGCAGAGGCCGTCCGCGGCCGCGACCAGGAACGCCAGCTCGACCGCCTCGAGGAGGAAGGCGCGAACCTAGGGCAGGCCGTGGCCGCCTTGGTCGCGAGGGGCAAGGCCGAAGGGGCCCTGAGGCTCGGCGCGGCCCTGCATTGGTTCTGGTACCGCCGCGGCAGGCTAAGCGAGGGCGTCGCCGGGCTCAAGGCCGCGCTCGGAGCGGCCGGGAACGCGTCGCCGACGGCTCTGGCCCCGGGGCTCAGGGCCTACGGCTGGCTCCTCTTCGTCGGCGGGGATTGGGACGGGGCGGCGCGCGCCTTCGCCGAGTCCCTAGCCGCGGCCGAACGGAGCGGCGGCGGGGCCGACGCGGCGCTGTCGCTGTGCTACCTGGGCGTCGCGGAGCGATGGCTCGGCGACCGCGCCACCGGGACCCGTCACTGCGCCGAAGGCCTCGCCTTGGCCAGGGCCGGGGGCGACGGGCGCGCGACCGCCGCCGCGCTCGTCTGGTCCTACGCGACGGTAGGCGGCCGCGGCCTCGACTCCCGGGCCGAAGAAGGGCTCGAGGAAGCCCTGGCCCTGAGCCGTCGATGCGGCGACCCCTGGCTCGAGGCCCACGCCCTCGAGGGGCTGGGCGATTACCGCCGGGAGACGGGCGATTACCACGGGGCCGCCGCCTGCTTCGAAGCCGCACTCGAGGCCTTCGACCGGCTCAAGGACGGATGGATGGCCGCCTGGAGCCTAGAGGGCCTCGGGCGAACCGAGTTGGCCCTGGGCCGCCGGGGTTCCGGCCTGGCGCGCCTAAGCGCGAGCCGCGGGCTCTTCGCCTCGCTCGGCGACCTCGAAGGCGCGGCCTACCTCCTGGCGCTGCAGGGCCGCGCCGAGCTGGAGGGCGGCGACGCGGAGCTCGGCGCGGAGATGCTCGGCGCCTACCGCAGCTTTACGGAGGCGCGGCGGCCCGAGCGCTCAGGCGGACGCATCCCCCCCGACGAGGCCGCGGCGGAGGCCATGGCGCGCGCCGCCCGGGAGCTACCAGACGCCTGGGCCCGCGGCCGCCTCAAGACGATAGGGGACTTCGCCTCGAGTTCGCTTGACCGGCGCCTCATAGGCGCCTGAAAGGAGAGACATATGGACGCGACGATCAGAGCCATCGCCAGGATCGCCGAGCAGGAATTCCGCGGGCCCTCGCTCATGGGCCAGCCGCTCATGCCCTATCTGCGCTCCCTAGCCTTCGAGAAGGCGGCCTACGACGGCACCACCGAAGGCTATACCGCCTGGGGCGTCGCCCTGCACCTGCTCTACCACAAGTACCTGGCGATCCAGCTCATAGGCGGCGACGAGGGCCTGGCGCCCTTCCCCTACGAGGCGGCCGACTGGCCAAGCTTGCCCGAGAGGCGCGACCGAACGGCCTGGCACCTGCTCTTGGACGAGCTCGAGGCCATGCACGCCCGCTTCATCGCCGCGCTCGGCCGCTTCCCCATGTCGCGCTGGGACGAGCTCCTGCCGGCGTGGAACTGCACCGTGGGCCAGGTCCTGGACTGCATGGCATGCCATGACCTCTACCACGTCGCGCAGATGAGGAACATGGGACTATAAGCGGATCGAGACGGCTCGGGCCTCGGTCCGTGGCGACCGACAGCGCGCGCAGCTAGGCCAGCTACGACGATCTTGACATTTCCTCCGCTCATCATCAATATTAGACCAGTCAGTCTAGACCGATCGGTCTATAGTGCATAAGGGAGATAACATGGTATTTATCATCGGTATGCTAGCCCTACTATCGTTCGGCAGCGCCGCGTGGACCGTCATCCAGATCATCAAGCCGGCCGCCTTCTTTAAAGCGGAGGAAGAGGCGAATTTGAAGCTAGTCCGGCCTACATGGTACCTCGCCGCCGGCATCGCAGGCCTTGTCTGTATCGCCGTACTCTGGACGCAAGCCGCTCGCCTGGGCCTGCGCTCCGTCTGGATTCTCACCGCCCTGATGACCCTCGGGGCCCTGAAGCCGCTGGGCATGGTGTTCTTCTACGAAAAATTCAGCGGAGGCGCGTCGAAGGTCGTCAACGCCGTGCGCGCTTCCAAGTCCGCCTATCTCGCGATGACCGCCTCCCGCGGCGTCCTATCGCTGGCGCTCGCGGCGGCCGCGCTCTATTTCGCCGGCGCCTTCGGCCCCGTAGCCTAGGCCGCGGCCGAGGACTCCTTTGGAAAACGGACGGGACAGGGGCGCGAAGCGCCAAGACGAGCTCTTCAAGGCCGCCCTCCGAGAATTCTCGGAACACGGCTATGAGAGCTCGTCCTTGAACCGCATCCTGGCCGACGCCGGCGTGAGCAAAGGCGTCTTCTATCACTTCTTCGCCAACAAGGAGGAGCTCTACCTCCGCCTCGCGGGCCATTATCTTGAGCGGAGAAAGGCCTTCTTGCTGGCGCGTTATAGGCCCGAGGACCTGACGGGCGGCTTCTTTAACTTCCTCAGGAAGAGCATCGCATACAGCATCGAATTCTCGCGCGAAGATCCCGCGATCAGGAACTTCGCGGATCGGCTGATTAAGGAACGCGGAAGCGAGATCTATCGTAAGCTCATGGCGCGCTACACCATAGAGGGCGACGCGGCTATAAACGCCCTCGTTAAGCGCGCCATGGAGTCGGGGGACCTGCGGGACGACCTGTCCCCGGCCTTCGTATCGCGGCTCGTCTCCCATCTTCTATCGAATATGAACGAGATATTAGACGCCCAAGGGAGCGACGACTACGAGTCTAAAATAGAAGAAGCGCTCGCGTTCATCGAGGGCGGCTTAAAGAAGCGATAAGTAGGCTACGCGCGTTCTACCCGCTTCTTAAAATTGTCCAAGATGGCTTGCCAGCCTTGCCTTTGTAGCGTGATCGAGTATTCCCCCTCCGCCTCGAAGGTTTCGATCAGCTCGGTTCCGTCGTCGCGGCTACGAAAACTCACGCTCACCTTACGGCCGTCGTCGAGCGCATATTCGATCAAGTCTTCCGGAACGATCCGGAGAAAAATTCCGGTAAAGTCGAAACCGGCCTTGCCGTCCCTCGACTCCATCCGGTAGTTAAAGGTCCCTCCCTCGCGGAAATCGTTGACGGCCTCAGGGCAACGCCAATCGTCCGACGCGAAATTCCATTCCCGGATGGTCGAAGGGGTTACGAAGGCCCGCCAGGTCTCGCCAACGGGAGCCGATACCAAGACCGAGACCGTAATCTTCTCAAGCGCTGCCATGCGGGACACCTCTATCTAATATTACTAAGTTACTGTTGATAGGACAAATCTACGCGAGCGAGGGACAGAATGAAGGCCGCGGCCGGGCACCGGCTCATCGATTCGCGCGCGTCGGGCGCTCGCTCGGTTCGAGCCCGCGATGCCCCAAGTCCCCCAGACTTGTACGCTGGCCGACTCGACTTGATGCAACAACCTCTTGCTTGCTATATCATTACCGCATAATGACATAGAAGTCTACTGAACTTGATTCAACTACCCTTAAGAACCCTAATATTCCCATTTTTTATGCTACACTTTGTGCTACACAGGCTTTCATCCGCTGTTATTCCGCTGTTTTTAATGCGATCATGTAACATTCGGTAAACCTTACCCTCATATATTGCCGGCAATATCATACATGATAATTAGGCATTTACTTTTGAACACCTACTACATTGACATCCAGTAAGCCTGCCCGTCCCTCGAGGACAGCAGTTTTGGTAACTCCACCATGCTGCGTGATGCGAGGACGGCACTTGATCTTCACCGCGCCCCGGGTGAAGGAGTCGTCCGAGGCCTTGCTCGACCACACATAGGCTTCGCCAGTCCCGAGATGGCTCATCTTGTCGGAGGTCAACTCGCTAAGGGCGGCATTCGCCTTCTGGATGTGTTTCAGCCAGGCGGGCGAGTTGAATTTGTGCATGATGATCTGTGAAGACAGCTCGATCAGCGAGACCGGGACCGATGGCGGGTCCTGAGAGGCGACCATGATACTGGTTCCCTTATGCCGCATCTCACGGACAACCTCGACCAGGCCGGAAACCAGATCATCGTTCTCGATGTACTTGTGGGCCTCATCGAAAACCACCAACTTATTGAAGGCGCTTCCCTGGTAGGTTGCTTCCGAGAAAATCTGCAGCATTACGACGAACAGGCCGAGGGCCTCGTCCTTTTCGATGTATTCATCTCGCAGATCCACGATGATCAACCGGCCAGGGCGAATCAGATCCTGGAGCCGCTGGTTATCATCGATATATTCGCTGGCGAACAGTAGACGTGTCTGGGCCAGCTCTTTCAGGTGATCGGACAGACCAGAGTTATCGATGCCTGCTCGCAGGGCATCCAGGGTCAGGTTATCCCGCAGCCCCCTCATGATGAGGTTGATTTGCCGCATATACATGCTCTGGCTGCCAATCGCTCCCATCAGGAATTTCCAGTGTGCCGCCTTGAGTTCGGAGGCAGAAAAGGCAATTGGCTTAACCTCGATATCTGGGTACTCGGCCCGGCGATCATCCACCTTGTTTGCCGGGGTAAGAATCAGGACATCCTTCAGGGCTTCCGGGTTGGCCTTGTAACGCTCACGAAGGATGCGGATCTCCTCATCCACCGAGTTGGCATTGATCATCGAGGTAAACTCCGGCGCATAATCCTGCGTCGGGCTGTAATGGAAAATGACCGTGGCGAGCGGGCTTGGCAGCACATTGATGTGCTGAAGCGGCATAGAGGCCATCTCAATGACTGTTCCAAGGGTGTAGCTCTTGCCGCCGCCTTGAACCCCAAAGAGACTGATCGTGTGGGTGTGGTTGAGGTCCAGGGCGATCTTTCTGCCGGAAACCTCTCCGAGCAAACCGTACTGAGGCGAGTCACTATTGACACCCAGCATGATGTCATAACTGACCTCGGTTTGAGGCGCAGGCTCGGGGGTCGGATGCTCAGGCGCTTCATGCTCGGGTTGAACAGGTGCTTCCGGTTCAACAGCAACGACAGCGGGCTGTTCGGCTTCTTTTTCTTCTTCAGGCTCGATGGTGGAAGGTCGAGGTGCTTGCTCGACGGGTTCCGCCTGTTCTTCCTTATCCTCTTGGGCAGGTGCGGGTGTTTCCTCTGAGGCAGGATGTGTTGGCTGGGTGATTGGTGCCTCCGGCTCTTCGTCCCAGAGCTCATCCACCGTCCAGGACGTTGAGCGGGCTCTCTTGGGTGCGATGAAAGCGGCTGTCTCGAGCTTCGGCACGTTCGGAATGAACAGCTCGCTCAGGAGATGGGCGGTCGGCTCCTCCTCAATCTCGACGGACACAGGCTTGCGGCAGTTCTCCAGCAATGCGTGAATGAGATCCTTGCCGATGCGGTGGAATTCGATGCCTACCTCGTTGTCAGGGGCTTCGGTTCCGGCCTTGTCAAAGTCGAAGATCAGGGCGCACCGCCTGAATTGAAGCGAGTAGCCCTGTTCGATGGATTCAAGTAGCCCTCGCGCTTCCTGCGCGGCAGTCACATCAAAGATCCCGTAACGCAGTGAGCGTTCCAGATAGAACCGAAGGATCTGAGCCAACTCCCGGCTCTTGAGCAACCTATCCGGCCGGTCCGGCTTTTTCAGGGCCGGGTCAAAGTGACGCTGGAGGATGCGCTCACTCTGATTGATCTGGGCGGAGATCCGCTCCTTCAGTTGGTTGAAGGCCGCAAAGTCGCCGACCTGCGAGTAACACTTCACCTCGACCAGATTGCAGGTGATTGTTCTGGTGTTCAAATCCAAATCGAACAAGCCTAAGTCGGTGCGGTGCAGGCTGATGGCATCGTTGACGTCATCTGACTCACCGTTTGAGCGGTAGAGGTCCGTGTGTGCGTCCAGCGGCACAATGACTTGATTGCTCAACGCGCCCTGATATTCGAGATAGAGCCTCGCCAGGGCCAGGCCAAGAGCCTCCGCCTGTTGCGTGCGTGCGGAAATCAGTTTCAGGGCAAGCTGACCGGAAAGCGACCGCAGGTTTGCCAGGATCTGAACCGACTGCTCGCCGTCGGCGGATAAACCGTGCTCAAGCAGCACCGGCTTCAACATGGCCTCCAGCTCATCGTTCGAGCGCGATGAGATGATCAGGTTATGTGTCGCCTGGGAGCTGGCTCCCGGCACATAGTCAATCAGATAGTCCGGTCTGTTCTTCCGGCCGCCATGGTCAAAAAACTCAATCCCCATATTTCGGTCGATGGTGAACACCCAATCGCTGATCTGGTGGACCTCGTAGATCAGTTCTCGTTGGGCCACATCGAGGCCAAGGGTCACGACGGGTACGGCCTTGAAACTGGCACCAGAAGCAGCAACCGCTGAGGTGGCAAAACAGAGGTGACGGCTCAGCGACGACAGCAAATCGAAACACACAGCGTTGTTGTCCGCGCCGAGGGAGCGCCCGACAATCGGCCGCTTATTCCAGAAGGTACCCGAATCGTCATCAACGAATTCGGTGTCGAAGTCCTGTATCAACCCATGCAGTGGCGTCACTCCCATCGATTTCTCGGCGATGGAAAGCTCCTCGGCGGGAAACACATCCAGAAGAACGCTGATGTGTGCAGGAAACTCCTTGGAATTTGCGTGGAACTCATTCAGCGCGTGCTTGGCCAAGTTCAGCTTGGAGAACAGATGGCTGCCGGTTGAAGTCGCAAACGCATCAGCGGCCTCGTTTACCGTCGCTCCGGGACGGACCATGGATTCCAGCGCCTCACCCAAAACCGGCGAGTCAGGATCGGAGGTAAAGAGCCGGATGTCATAGCGCAAATCGGCATGCTCACGTTTCTGCTGGAGCGATACCAGGGCCTCCGCTATCACCGAACCGGCCCCGGGGTTGAAGATGTTCAGGGATAGCTCTCGCACATAGGGATGCTGGGAAAGATAGCGCTCGATCTTGTCCGCAATGACCTTTCCGGAAATATCGGTTCCCGCCGCAGAGGGTTCGGCCAAGCCGAGGGCCGAACAGATCTCCGCCATCAGGCCACGGGAATTCTCCTCGGTTGTCGGGGCGTAGAGCGCCCAAAACGCATTCAGGTTGTCCACCGGCGTGAAGATGCGGCCATCCTCGACGGGAATACCGACCGGATAGGCAGAGGGCACAAGGCCATCCAACAGCGCGGAACGGACATGAGGAATGTGATCCTTCCCACCTGACTTGATCTTCTCGATCCAATCCTTGCCCAGGGTGACCCAACTGCTCAGCCACAAGGCACGGAGCGGATGGGTTGGGGAGACCAAAACAGCCTCACGATGCCTTCCACGGAAGTCGGTCAAGATGACATGAATGGAATCGACGGCCAGCACGTTTCTGAGCGCTTGCAGGTGCTGCTGACGCTCGCCACCGGAAGTAGTCTCGGCCTGACGGATGAGGTTCCTGACCAGATCAAGGTAGCTTTCAGCATACGCGAGGCATTCCTTTTCCGAGTCCCGGAACGAAAGCCCCTGCATGATCAGCTCGGCAGTGTCTTTGCGCACCGCTGCAAAAAACTCTTCGCGGGCAGCCAGGAAGGAAGCCATCGCGGCGGAAGAAGGCAGTGTGAGTCCGACCTCGGAAGGCGGTTCGGCAGTATCCAGGTTGATCTGCATTCGCCAGCCCGACGGGTGCTTGGGCTCCGCCAAGATGCGCTGCTCGATAGTTTTGAGCATACGCGAGAGCGGGATCTGAACAGCGCCCTCACGGCCGAATTTTGCGTGCAGGGTTTCCTGTCGGGAGGTCTTCTTGGAACGACCGCCTTCGGCCCAGGCGACACCACTGATGGTGATATCATCGGGATCGCGTTCATCGCCCAGGGCAGTCATTTGCAGCCGGAAACGTGCATGCTCCAGGCTCTGCTCAATTGGGATGGCGCGTTGCGGCGGTTCTTCCTCGATGTTCCCGCCCGGCAGGACGTAGAAAGGTTCGCTCTCATAAGAGCGTTTAGCACCCTCGGAGGCAGAATCCGCTTCCAGCGGAATCGGGTCGCCATCGGCCGTCCAAGGCATTACACGGATGAAATGCCATCCTTCCTCGAATTCGATTTTATTGAGTTTGGCCAGGTTGGTTGTGCATTGTAGGCGGTTCGGCGTCCAGGCTTTGACCTTTTTGGATTTTCCTACCGGGCCGTCATTCTGCGAAATGATCTGGACCGTAAAATGGTCAAGCCCGCTGACTTTGCCGGGGTGAGGGTTAACCTCGAACACCACGTTCATTTTGCGGCGGTCGTTCGGAACCAGAACTTGTTGCCCGATGAGGCCGGAGAGTTGGTCGTCGGTCTCATCCTCCGCAATGACCGGCAAGTCGGTCTCCAGCACCGTCAGAAGAACCTTGTCCAGCGAGAGCTCTTCCTGGAAGGTCCATTTGTCGAAAGATATGCTCCACCAGCTCTTGTCTGTCGCGATGGGTGGCGTCCAGGATTCGGGCTCCTGGACATCGTATTTTTCAAAGTAGGCGAATAGGCGCGACTCCAAGGCATTGTCGCTGAGCCCCAAATCGGCGATACGGCCACGCACAGACTTGTGCGAGGTCATCAGACTGCGGACGCTGCCGAGGTTACGGCGAATCTTGCCATTGACCATGCCGGGATCGGCGAAGAGCTTGAAGTCCGGGATCAACGTCAATCCATACAGGCTGGCCCCGAGGGTTTCTCCATCAATCCCGTTTTCGAGCGCGGTGAGCAGATACCGCACGCGGGAAACATCGTCGGCAAACAGCCATTCCTCCTCGGTGAGGATGCCCAAGAGATCGCGGACATGGCCGACCAGCGTTGCCGGGAGCCGCTCAAGCAGCGAGTCGATCAGGTCCTCGTAGATGCCGGTGAACGCCAGTTCCTCGAAGGTCGCCACGCCAAAAGAGTCCTCGGCGCTGGTACGGAGCGAGGTCGGTATGAAGACCAGCAAAGGCTGGCGCAGCTCGCCGTTCGCGTCAGGGTTCCGCAGTTCCACCAGCTTGGTGGAGGTCACCCGGAAAGGCATGCCTTCTTGGTCATGGCTGCCGAGGATAAAGATGTTTCCGTCGGGTCGGGTTCGCCGCAGTTCCTTGCAAACCGACTCCATGACATCGTCATCAAGATCGGTGACCCGCATGCAGTGGCCTGGGCCACGATCACCCAGGATCGCTTCGATACGAGGGCACAGCAGACCAGCGACCGACGCGTTCAACTTATCCTGGGAAAGCTTGGTGAACGCGTTACTCATGCGTGCCTCCCGTTCTTATCAGTTCCGTCATTTCTCTCAATGGCATAGCGGGGCGATACCTTCTGGGTCACGTAGGCATCCGACAGGTCCTCGTAGAAACCGATTTCACGCAGGCGGCGCTTGAAGGCTTCAAGGTTGAGGCGCAGAGCGCGTCTGTCCAGGATGCTGCTGTTGGCTTGGCTTCCTTCCGGCAGCCGGTCGATGTGAAGGCCGTAGCGGTTTCTCAAGAAGGCCAGCAATTCCTCGATGCGAACTTCGCGGGTCACAAAACGCCCGCCGTCCTGGGTGAGCACGGCCACCTGGAGGAGCACTTCGAGCAGCTTGCTTCCAAGCACAAATCGCCGAGGACTTCCCTTGGTCCGGGGTTGGGCCAGCAGGCCGTTCTCTTTGTTCTTCAGCAGCAGAGAGTCCAGACACTCAGTGATGTACTGGCGGTGGTACTTACCGCGATACGCCATCAGGATTTCGATAAAGGATTCGAACTCGCCCAAGCCCATGCCGGTGACTTCCCGGATCTCCGGATCGACGTCCTCGTTCCCGGAGGTCGATTCCTCGATCAGGCTTGCCAGGCGGAATTTGAAGTAGGCTTGGCGCTCGGCGTCGTGCTCGGGCTTCAGCAGGGACACCAGATCGCCAACGGTGAACATACCGCCCCCAGGGGTAGCCAGCTTGCCCGTTTTTTTGCTCAGGTATTCCGCCATCTCATCGAGCTTCTTGATGACGAAGTTGGCCTGCACAAAGGCCGGTATCTGACGATAGAGCCGGTCAGTGGACTTACGAGCCAACTCGGCCATGTGCGGATTGTTGACGTCGCCCATGTCCACGACCAACGCCACGCGGTAAGGGCAGCCTTCCAGCGCATTGTCGAGGCCCGGGTTGATCGGGCATTCCTTGGCGGTACAGAGATCGTTGCCGGAGCGCTGCTTCACCAGCTTGGGCAGCATCTGCAGCAGCTTGAGGTGGTAAAGCGCCAGATGGAATGCCATCAGGGTTTTGAGATAGTCCACCAGCACCGAACGCGGAATATAGAGCTCATAGGCCAATAGCCGCAGGATATCGTCGGCCATAATATCGGCCTGGCCAATACACAGCGGCTGGAAGCGTGAGGGCTCCTTGGAGTCCTTCATGTCCTGAGTAACCTGATGATCCAGACGCAGGATGGCCTGCGTTTCCACATCCACGGATGCGTTGGGATCGTAGCGGTCCGTCACTAGGTCGATGCCCGGGAAGAAAAAGCGCTTCAAGGCATCTCGCGCCGCTTGGCCCTTGCCTTTGCGGGCATAGAAAAGCATCCAGTAAATCTGCTCAGCCGCGCCGTAGTCACGGGTATGCTTGGCGTTGCGGAACTTATAGGTATTGCCATGTAGCGGCCTCGGGGCAGCCACGGCCTGATTGGCTTTGCCCCGATTAACCACATCCATCAGATCGGTTTCGATCCAGCGGTGTACCACCTGTGGAAAGCGATCAAAGCCCGCAAACCATTCGGGATGCTCAAGGAAGTCCTCCATGAACTCTTCAACGGTCAGATCGCCGCCACGAGGTGGGCGTCGGCTGGCATAACCGTCGTATTTCAGCCGGGGGAAGAGCATGGTCAGCACACGATCCATCTCGATGTGTTTGAAATCGACGTAGGTGGTCTTGGGAGTGCGGAACTCCTTGTCTCTGCCTTTGATGCTCATGCTTCAGCCCTCCTGCTTACCTTTCCCAGATGCAGGATGCCTTTGTCGTCGCGCCGGATCTGGAAGAATTCGAAGCCGCTTTCGGTGAGGAGCACCTCCTGATAGGGAGCGGCGGATAGAACGTTCTTGAACATCGCCAGACTCAGGTAGAAACCTTCCTGCTCCTCGATGCTGGGGCGGTAGCCGTTGTTGAGCCGCATCAGCATTTCATAGATGTCGAGATTGATGCGCAGGCTGGCCTTGTGTCTGTCGCCGGAGTCGTAAAGCAGCACCAGCGCCTGAGACAGGCACTCGAGGAAAGGATGAGCCGCCGTCTCCTGCTCGGTGCGGAGCGTAAAATGGTCGCCGTCAAAGAGTCGGTAACTGCGGATGGTGCCCTTATCCACCTGGCGAACACGCAGCGCCAACTGGTTGCCCAGCCGCGCCGGGTCGCTCAAGCCTTCACCCCGGTTGACGGCCCGGAGAATAGCGGTCACCTCATCGGCGCTTTTCGCGCCCGGCTGCTCAATGGCATCCAGGAAGGGATCGATGCTTCCGTAAGGCAACATCTCCTTCCAGCCGATGTCCCGTCGTTCGAAGAAATGGCGACGGCGCATGTGCGAGAGGTAATTCCGATGCTTGGCGATCAATCGGGCACGGTTCTTCGACGAGTAATCGCGAGGCAGACTGCGGAACAGCGTCTCCACCAGCTCATTGTCATACCCGGCCCGCTCCGCGAACGAAAAGCGGCTCATGGCCTTGGTCTGGGGATTGAGGAAGCCAAGCTCGCGGTCCAGATCGGGGTTGCTGACTTCGGCAACGTCAATCTCGCGCAGCAAGGCAATCAGCCGGTCATTGGAGCCTTCCGCCCCGCCAAGCCACGAGTTGAAATAGAAACCGTCAAGGATGCGATTCTGGGTATCTTCACCGCCGTTCTGATAGAGCTGGTGAATGCCGTCGCAGTCCTGGGTGCCCACCAGCATGAAGGCCAGCGCCGAACGCAGGTCGCGCATGGTGATATGCAGTCGCCCGCGCAGGTGGGTAATGGTGTAGAGCATCTTCAGGCGCTCGATCACCTTGGGACCGGCAACCGGGTCCTGGAAGGTCCGGGCGTTATGGTAGGCAAAGCACTTGCCCTTGAGGTCGCACTTCTCGCAGGGCTGCCAGTATTCCTGCTGCGTCATGCGGGCGATCAGCCGCTCCAGAATCGAAGGCTGACCTTTCTCGGGTTCGGCGACCACCGAGCGCAGGTTGAGGTTGATGACCGCGATACCGCCCTCCGGAGCGGCCCCGGACAACCCCTGCTGGATCTGCTTGGCGAGCAGCGGGAACTCCTCTTCGTGCTCGAGGAAGAAATCGACCAGCCGCCCCTCGTTGATGGCGATCAGGCGGGTCTGATTCTCGGGCCAGCCGGAGGCGTCCTTGCCCGCGAAGGGAGCAAAGAACTTCTGCAGCACGGCATCGTTGCGTTCGTCGCCTTCATCCTGGCTGCCGTCGTAGTTGCTCTGGTAGGTATGCCCCTTGAGCTGGAACACGGCCCCATTCGCGCCACGCCGCATCTGTGCGCCCTTGCTCTCGGCAAAAGCCTCGAACTGCTGAATGAAGGCCGTCTTACCGTCACCGGCGTTACCGCTGATGATCACCAGTCTGAACTCGCCCTTGAGCAGAGCGGGCTTGAGTTTCTCGTCCAGATAGGTCGGCACGTAGGTGGCCTTGCCAACTCCGTCGAGGCCACGGGTCCCCGCGTTGGATACCTGACTCTGGCTGTAGAGGGTCAGCAGGTGGGTGACAAAGGGGTTGGTGTTGGGCTTGGTCGGCTCGAAGCCCAGCTTGGACACCACCTTGGGTCCGGCTCCAATCTCGCCGGTGGTCAGCACCGCGCGCAGGCGCTTGACCTCGGTCATGGCAGTCAAGAACTCATCCACTGAGGCGAAGCGATCCTTGCGCTCCGGCGCGATCATCTTCACCAGCACATTGACCAGTGACGAGCTGAGGTCGGCGCAGCCTTTGAACTGCTTGGGGTCCTTGGGCTGAGTCTTGATCGGCGGCGTGGGGTCGTCGAAAGGATATTTGCCGGTCAGGCACTCATAGAAGGAGATGCCCAGGGCATAGAGGTCGCGGTCCATCCGATCTGAAGCGTCCGGCTCGGAGGAGTAATCGTAATCCGGTGGCAGGTAGCGACGCGTGCCCCCACCGCCCTGAACCTCGTCGTTCTCGGAGACCGCGACGTTGAAATCGATGATGCGGACACCCTTGTCGGTCCACAGCAGGTTGGAGGGCTTGACGTCCTGATGGTAAACCCCGTGCTTGTGAAGATGGGCCAGTCCATCGGCGGCCTCGCGCACGATGCGCACGGCATCATCCAACGACAGCGCCTCGGCAGCGATCAGATCGGAGACGTCTAGGCCTTCCACGTACTCGAAGACGATGTACGGCGTCTGCTTGGCGTCGGCCATGCGGTCCGCCCAGATCACCTTCACCACATGCGGATGGTCGGGCAGATTGGTCAGGGTCTTGTATTCGCGGCGCAGCCTCTCGTACACGCTGCGGCGGTCCTTGGTCACCAACTTGATGACCCGCACCACATCGCCCAGCGAATCGAACACCTTGTAGGCGACGCCGAAGCCGCCGCTGCCCAGCTTTTTCTGAATGCGGAAGCGATCCGCCAGGATGAAATCCTGCGGCAGGTTCATCAGATTACCGGGAAGCTGCGGCACGACCACAGCCGGGCCGCTAACATCCGGGGCGGAGTCATTCTTGGCCTCGGGTAGGATCAGGTCATCCAGGCCCTTGAGGGCGATGGCCGCGCTGGCGTGCCGATCCTCGGGGTCGAACTCGCAGAACTTCTGCAGCCACTCATCGATCCCCTTGGGCAGGTCCGGCTTGTGTTCCGAGGGCTTCATCGGGAAGCGGCCGTCGGCCTCCATCATCTGGTCGACGCTTTCAAAGGGAAGCTCGCCGGTCAGCAATTCATAGATGATCAGCCCAACGGCGTAGAGGTCGGAGGCAATGCTGGCCTGGGTCGGGTCCTTGAAGCACTCCGGAGCCTGGTATACGGCTTCCAAATCATCCACCACCTGATCGGCGATGGTGGAGGTACGGTTCTTGCCCACCCGGGCGAAGTCGAAACCCGTCACCCGGGCCTGGCCGCCCTTGGTCACGAGAATGGCGTCCGGGGTGAGATTGCGGTGGATCACCTCATGCCGGTGCGCATGGTCCAGAGCAGAGAGCACATCCCGCATCAATTGGAGTTTCTGGTCAAAGGTCAGAGCCAGGGAGGCCTTGTTGATGTGCAGGCGCAGGGCTTGACCGGGCAGGTCTTCGGTGACCAGCACCACCTTATCTTCGTCGTCGGAGACGAACAGATCCTTCACCGCCAGCACGTTAGCGTGGGTCGGCATGTGCGCTACGGCGCGATAGGCGTTGCTGATCTTTTTGAACTCTTCCTTGCGGGCGACCTCGTCCTGGTAAGGGTCGGCCTGGTAGACCCGCAGGCGGGCCATGCCGCCGCTCTTTCCCAAAAGGTTATGCTTAGCTCGATACTCGGTGTAACGGTCCGTTCCCCCAAGTCTTTCTTCGACTTGCCATTCCCGGTAAACTGGTGGGGCAGATCTAGGCTTTGCCTTCCCTCGTATCGAACTAGAGATTATCTTGAAGTAAGGAAGTATATTATCAAGGCGATGGTCCGGGATCCTCGATCGATCAGAGAAATATTTCAGGCAATGCTTGAAGTCGATTACGTCCGGGCTGTCGATGCCCGCCTGGTCGAACACGGCGGCATCATCGGCGGTGAGCAGCACGGCGGCATGCACATGGGCCTTGCGCAGCTCGATCAGGCCGGTGTTGCTCTCGCGAATGATGGTAGCCATGGTCTTGGCATGGCTGCGCAGCTTGGCCAGCGGCGAGAAAAACGGCTGCCGGCCCTCGGGATACCACTTGGAGCCATACACATCGATGTTGCCCCGCGTTCCTTTGACATCCACCAGATACACCGCGTGAGGCGCGAGGATGGCGATGTCGATTTCGAACACCTCCTCACCCTGGCGCATCTCGAAGTTGTGGAAGATCAGCCAGCCATCAGGCAAATGATCCCGAAGGAAACCGATGGCCTGGCGTTCAGATTCGTTCGCGGGTTGTCCGATGGGTATGACCTTCGCCATTAGCGACCTCCCTCCTCAATGGTGCGCTCGACGAGGGTGCGAGCCTGGTCTTCTTTTTCCTGAGCATCAGCCCGCTTATGTCCCGCATTCCAGACCAATTCGTTGATCTCAGCTTCGAGGGTGCTGTCGCATCGGGGAATAAGCAGGCGCGATACATCGGCTGCCGATAGATGCGGGATGGAGCTCCCTGCGGCTGTCCGAATCAGTTGCCGGTAACCAACATCCGTGAGGAACAGGTATGCGTAGAGGTAGCCGGGAAGAATGTGCGAGTTCTGCGCACTTAACCTCAGCACATCTACCGACACGCAGCCACCTGCAAAGCGACGGTCTGCCCAAACACCGCGGCCAATAATGCCGCCGACTTGCCCGCTTCGAGCAAGAAGCAAGTCGCCTTCCTGAGTTGCCCACTCGCTCTCGTCAGGTAGTAGTCGATAAGACAGGAATCGTGTCGGCTCGTAACGCTGACGGAAAATTTCGCCGCTAGTCAGGAACGGAGCACCGTACTCCTCATCGACGAAGACCTGTTTGAGCCGTCCGGTTTCACTAATCGCGATACCGAGGGTTGAGAATTCATCCTTGCGTGGAACGCCAGCGATCAGCCGGTCACTTTCTTGGGCAACGGCATCGTGGTAGGTCGCCTCCAGCCGTTTGAGAACCAGCGTGGAGGAAGCCGTCGAACACGAGAAGACCCGGTGTGACAATGCCAGCTTTTCCGGGAAGCCGAACTGGCTATTGACCATCTGCCCCGCCGTCTTGAGCAACTCTGCCGCTTCTACTCTCAAATCAGCAGCGCCTTGAATCAGCTCGTGAGCTTGATCTTCCACCGCGCCGAGACGCGGAACAGGGAGGTCAGCAATATGTTGAGGCTCAATGTGCTGGATGATCGCTCCATAAGTGCCAGATACAACAATCGGAACTCCGAAACGACTTGAGAGATAGGCGTATAGGTAACCCGGAGCAATTTTTGTAGTATCAGGCGCAACTCTCATGAAATGTTGCGAGCCTGCCATCCCTTTCATGTCGGGACGTGCATAAGCCATCCGTCCTATGGTTCCCGAACACGTAATAAGGGTCCATCCTTCATCCAGGACCAAGGCCGGGTTCCCCTCGACCTGCTTTTTGGACAGCAACGAAACATGAGATAAATCTGCATCGAGAATGTCTGTACTGCCCAGAAAGGGAACGCCATTCATTGGGTCATCAACGTAAACGCGGGGGAATCGAGGTCCGTTGAAAATGCCTCCATTATGGCCAGCGGTGAGATTACTAAGGACCTCTGTCTTGTGTCTTTTTAATAGCTCTTTTGCTTCAACGGCGCCCGACATATACGGACCGCAATCAAGGCGGCGACCGTTGTTTTCAAGCCAGGTGCTTGGAATCGCTCTGCATTGAAACTTTCTGCTCATAACGTCACCTCGCCGGCTGCGCGGAATTCCTTGTATTTCTCTGCCACCAGCGGCAGCTCGTCATGAATGCGCCGGTTGCGGCGCGTGGTTCGGCGGATTGCAACGATGCCGCCTTCTCGAACCCGCTCGATCACTTCCTCATCGAAAACCAGCTCTTCACCATCAGGGGCTCGCTGAAACAGGAGATTGCCCCGGGCATCGACGCCGGCCCGATCCACCACGGCCATGAAGACCTTGTATTCGGCATGCTCGGTGTTGATCAGCTCCTCCTGGCTACGGCGGCGCAGCACCAGCAGGCTGGGCAAGGCGGGCGTCAGGCCATACTCCTTCACGGTGACCTTGAACGGTTCCACCGGCAGGTCAACCGAGGCCATGACCTCGCAGTGGCGCAGAATCCACCAGCGCACGTACTCATCGCCGGGATTGCCCAACAAGCCGTCGGGCAGCAGGATCCCGACGCGGCCTGTGCCTGGCTTCACCCACTGCAGAGCGCGTACCAGAAACAGCACTTCAGGCGGCACGCCGCCGGTGTTCAGATTACCGGTGTTGCGATAGCCGCCATCTTCATCCCGCTCCCAGTTGTGGCCGAGGTCATAGCGCTCCAGTATGGATGTGTCGCTCACTGTGTCTTGAGTGGAAAACCAAGGATTAACGAGAACGATATCCATACTGCCCAGCGGCATAGCCGGGCGGGCGGCTTCGATGCCATCCAGATCGCCGTCCGGGAAGGTGCGGGCATCGATGCGGAACACGCGACCGGGATTGCCCGTGGTGAACAGCAGGTTCATGCGACTGGCCACGGCCAGGAAGGGATCGATGTCGCAGCCCAGGGCATTGCTGGCTGCCCAGGCGGCGGTTTCGTTTTGCGCCTGGCGGATCTGTTCGTTGGTGGCCTCATCGGGTGTGGTGCCGAGGCTTGCCAGTTTCTTCTTGAAGATGTGCGCGGCGGTCATGGCCAGGAAAGTGCCGGTGCCGCTGGAGCAGTCCATGATGCGTTCGCCGGGCTGCGGGTCGAGCATCTCCACCGCCATTTCGGCCACATTGAGCGGCGTGGGATAGCGGCCCTCGCGGCCGTCCATCACGCTGCGAGCGACCGCACGGAAGGCCCCGGTGCGGTAACGGGGCTGGGTTTCACTCAGAGAGTAACGGGCCAACTCCATGACCACGCGGGCGGTCTCGTGGGGTTCTAGCGTCAGATCCCAACCACGAGTCAGCAGGTTCGGCTGCCAGGCATTGGCGGCGGCAATGGATTCGTTGATGCGCTGGGCAATGGCCTGTTGGCCCGCCTCGGTGAAAGGCTCGTTGCCCCTGATCCAGAATCTGCGCTCGCCGGTGGGCAGGGTCTCATCAAAGATCTTGGCCAGCATCAGCACGGCCAACTGCTTGAAGGAATCCTTGTGATCGAGCCCCAGGTTGCGGTTCAGATACTGGCGGCAGCGCAGCAGAGCGTCTTCCAGGTCTTCCGCCTCGGCGCTGACCTGAATGACACCGCCGGTGCGGTCGAGATCGCTGGTGTTCTCTCCCGGAACCGGCCAGGCACCCAGCGGTTTGGTGCGGACCTCGAAGCGGGTGCGGTCGACCTGGAACAGGAACTCTTCCTGGCCGTTGGTCCACATACCCAGCGTCGCGCCAGGGATCAGCTCCAGCAGCTCTTTGAGTTCGCGCAGGTCGGCATCGGCCTCGGCAATGGAGCGGAGCTTGTCGCGCTTCTTCTGAGTCTTGCAGACGATGATTCGCTGCAGGTTGTCGTTGTTGTGCTCGGCATCAGGACGGAAAATCGCGATGTCGATGCGCTTGCGCCCCAGGCCGGGGATCTGGGGGTTGTAGTTGACCTCCAGGTCATCCCGGTCAAAGCCGTAGCTCTCGATGAGCTGGCGCAGAACCTTCTGAACCAGCAGCTTCTTGGCCGAGGCGCTCTCCTTGTTACCGGTCAGGATGTCGATGAAAAAGTTATCCAGGCCGCTCTCTTCGGCAGCATCCTGCGGGGCTTCAATGATGTCGTCTTGATCGCTCATCCGTTCTGCTCCTTGAGAAATTCGCGGTACTTCTCAGCGATGACCGGCAGATCGTTGTCCTCGATCTTTTCACTGCGGGTCAGGGTCCGTTCGACAAAACGCCCGCCGATGCGGATGCGCTCGATATGCTGTTTGGGCTCGACGATCTCTTCACCGTCCGGGGTGCGCTTGTAGAGCTTGTTGCCACGGCGGTCGAAGCCAACCTTGTCGGCCACGGCCATGAACACCGGGTATTCATCGATGCCGCCCAGGGCCTCGGCGCGTTTTTCCTCTTCGCTCTTGCGGCGCAGGAACAGCAGACTGGTGAGGATGTTGACGTTGGCCTCGGCGATGAAGGCCTCCACCGGCAGGTCGACGGAGGCGAGCACCTGTGTTTCGCGCATGATCCACCAGCGGATGTATTCCGCCGCCGGGTTGCCGAGAACGCCGTCGGGCAGAACGATGCCCATGCGGCCGGTGCCCGGTTTGAGCCACTTGATGCAGCGCTCAATGAAGAGAATCTCCGGCGCGACACTGCCCTTGGCGTTACCGGTGTTGCGGAAACCGCCTTCGCCATCCGGCTCCCAGTTATGGGCCAGCTCGTATTGTTCAAGGATATGCTTGTCGGTGATCGGGATGTCGGAACCGAACGGAGGATTGGTGGCGATAATATCCACCGACCCAAGCTGGATCTCCTTCTTGGCGGAGGGCAGATCGGCCAGATGCCCCAGCGGGAACTCCAGGGAGTTGATGTTGTAAATGTGCCCACGGCCGTCACCCGCCAGCACCATGTTCATCTGGGCGGCGCGAATAAGAAACGGGTCAAAGTCAGCCCCAAACACCTTGGCGGCTGCATACTCTTTCAGCCGCTCGTGGACGTTCAGAAACTCGGTGGTGTTCTCGTTGCCGACCTGGGTATTCTGCTGCTCGCGGAATTTCTTAAGCATGTGTCCTAGGGTAGCGACTAGGAAGCCACCAGTGCCGCAGGCCGGGTCCAATAGTGTCTCGCTCTCCTTGGGATCGAGCATTTCCACTACCAGCTTGACCACGCCCCGGGGAGTAAAATACTGTCCACGATCGCCGCGAAGATTGACGCCTACCAGCTCTTGATAGGCAACGCCCTTGGCATCGACATCCGTGCGAGTGAAATCATATTTGGCCAATTCAGAAACGATAAAGGCTAGCGCTCGATCGGAGAGGGAGAGCTCTTCATTACCCCGAAAAATGTTTTTGTACTGTTTCTTGACCTCAGCGAAGAGGTCTTCGATACGGGCACGAATGGCCTTGCGCCCCTGTGGCTCGAACTGCTCTTTCGGGCCTGCCCAGAACCGACGTTTCCATGCACGATGCTGCTTACCGCGTAGATTTTCATCGTGCATTTTGCAGAAGATCAGGTAGAGGAACTGCCAGAAGGCGGCATCTTTTGGCATACCCTCGTTGCCATGAATATAGTTATGGCAGCGACGGAAGGTTATTTTGAGCATCTCGTTATCGGCGATGCGGGTATGGGCGTCGGAGATGACATCCTTGGTGCCGATTGACTCCTCGGCCATTGGCCAGTCGCCAATAGGGGTGCACTTGATTTCGAAGCGCCGTTGTTCCTTCTCGATAAAGAAGAACTCCAAGCCGTTGGTCCATAGACCATATTGAATCGCATCCACCTCGCGCATGACGGTCTCTATCTCATCGAGGTCCTTGGCAGCTTGCTCAAAGTCCCGAATGCGCACGGCATTTTTGCCGATGTTTGGCTCTTGACGACAGAGCACGGCGCGGCCCATATTCTCGACAGTATGCTCCTTACCATGATGGAAGATGGCAACGTCTACCTTCTTGCGGCCGCCAATAGAATAATCCAGCTCCATGTCTTCCGGTGTGAATCCGTATTCGTGGATCAAGGCGCGAACTACCCGTTGCCGGACCAGTTCTTTATTTGATTCTTTGATTGGTTTTCCAGAAACGTAATCCAACATAAAGCCCGATGGGATGGTGTTGCCTGGCAACTCCCCATTCTTTCTACGCATAAAACCGCCTTACCTATTGATACCAACATAAAGCCTAAATGTGGTCAGCTGCTGATCATCACATTATTTATCCCATTATCATTATTGTAATTAGCGTTGTGATCATAGATTTCGTTCTGTCAAAGATTGATTACCTTGGCAATAAACAAGCGAGGGAAACACCGATACAATATAAGATTTTATCCTTTTCTCTATTTTATCCATTTCTATCATCAGACTCCATCTTTTCTCGTATTTTATGGCCATCTTCCTTTGCTTTGACTGTTCTATTCTAAGGCATTGTATCAGACAGTTTCAGCATTCGCTAGTATATCCTGTTGCATAACACATAACAATAGTGTATAGTCAATGGATGAACAGTTTTGGTGATACGGTACGAAGTCTTCGTACAGCGCAATCTCTTGGGTTACGGGAAACTGCCATGAAGATTGGGATTTCTCCCGCCTATCTCAGTAGAATTGAGCGAGGGAAAGAACGGCCGCCAAGACCTGATGTGATAAAAAAAATAGCAAAAGAACTCGCTGCTGATCCAGATGTCTTATTTCGACTTTCATCTTCTACTGATCCAGAGATAATAAGCTACATACACGATAACCCTTCCGTACTTGTTTTGCTTCACCAAATCATCGACAGTGATTTCTCGGAAGAGGATACAAACCTTCTTATTCAAACCGCGGAGCGAATCAAGGCTGGTGCTAAAACGCATTCTGACAGCTAACTCATTTGTGAATATTGTCATTCTATATAAACATTTATGTCCTAGTTATAGATTCTAATTGTTAAAGAGAGGTAAGCATGAAGCGGCTAATTTCTTTTCTAGCATTTCTAACTATCGCAATTGGGGCTATCAATGCTCAAGGAGTTGAGGCTCGAGTCTGGCAAAAAATGGATAGAAATACGCAGACAAACATGTGCCATTTTTTTGTTGATGGATACGTCACCAAGATCATCATGTATTCGAATCAAAAGCTTAACGGAGCTTCGCTCTCTTCATATTCTTCAACAGCCCTCTGGGATGATGCATTGGTTAAGCTTTTCGAAGGTGAGCTAGTTGATTTCTCTACTTGGATCGGTGAAATGGCGGATCGAGTTACTGATCATTTCCGTAAAAACCCTGACGCTACTTTTCGAATCGCTATGTGGGAGTCCATGCATATGATAGTCATAAAATATGCAGGTGCTAGCAAACCCTAGATATCAGCAGAGACTGTAAAAGCTTTATTTGCACCTGGCACCTTTATGTGCCAGGTGCCTTTAAAATTTAAGCAAAATTAATTATATTTAATTAATATTAATTTACAGATGAATTTCATTAGGCCAGCCAGATCAAATTAAACCAATTTAATATCCAACTCTGTTGCTTTCTCTACTACTAATGCATCAATCTCTTGATGCAAAGCATGACCATCGCCGTGCGGTGAACAGTGAAGCTTATCAAGTCTTTTCTTAAACCGGCTCATCGCATTATTATCAACACACCCCCGCTTTCGAGCATCCTGTAGTAGAGAATAGGCACAATCAATACCGTACTGCTGCAACCCATATGCTGCAAAGGCTTCCTGCATCTTTGCAGGAGAAGTAAAGGGGATACGAACATGGTGGTTCAAGATCTTAGGAATCTCAAAGTATTTAATCGCCCACTGCTTAACTAAATGGTTATAAACCTCCTTTGTACTCAAATCAAGGATCCCAATCCTCTTTTTATCAAACAACTTCTTCAGAGACTTCTTTCTACGATATTCAATTCGAAAAGCATTTGAAGCTATACTAGAACTTCTATTCCTACTACGCTGCTCTGCATTCTTATCATAACCGATCATCTCCCACGCTCCATTTAAGAAAAGAACTGTCTCCCCATTATTATATATGTTCTTAATTGATCTAGACAAAACACCCCATTCTCGCATGTATAGAATAGGAGATCGACTTACAGAAAAGGTCGCCCCTATTTCGACCCTATAGAGAATTGATTGTGACAGATCAACTCCAAGACCTGCCGACAGCATGCTAAAGGCTTCTTGGATATCATTCCTATCAACATTGATAACATTATCGCCTCTTAGAATTTTAGGTAAAGAAACCTGGACAAACATTCCACCTCTATTTATTCGAATAAAGCTACCAGTTCTCTTCCTCAACTCATTCACCCATAATATCGTCTCACCATTAGCTGGTTCTAGATAAAAAGGAAACTCGCTCGCAGGTATATAGATTCCAACTGCATCTATCATGGTACATTTTTTTGTATCAAAGTTCACATTGTTACAGAGGGACTATCTATAGATCCTCGCCGCCCGGTCATCGCCCAACTAACAAGCTCATCCTCTACAAAAAGAGTCTTACCCCCGAGAGCTATAGAAGGAACTCGGTTCTCCGTTATCCATTTATAGATGGTTTGCCGTTTTACCCGGAGCAGATCAGCTGCTTCATCAACCGTTAGAAACTTATGCATCGCTATCCTCCCTTGTAGCAAGCTACATACAGGAAGATAGCGTCTGTTAGAAATCGCTACCTCGGAGGTACACTCCGAGATAGCCCTCTTTTGTCGGAAATCAAACCCGTTTTCTAGGAATTTTTAGAAATCTCTGACCAGTTGGAGACTTATCTTCAATGATCACACCGTCCCGATCGCCATGGAGACCCCCAAGTTGTTTCGCGCTCCGGACTTCACCTTTGAAAGTGAAGTGGGCCGAGATGAATATGTTGACATCTTTCACATCTATATAGCCATACTTCATTAAGAAATCGACGAGTTTTTTGCAGTCAGTCTTCGTCCCGATCCAGTTTATTTTAGTGCACAAGCCTACTTCCTGTGCTTCATCGTGGAGAATGGCTAGCTTGTTCTTTATCTTCTTTCCTTCATGCTCGAGAGTTTCAGCATATTTCTTGTACGCCAGCTGCTTCTCATACAGCGCGTCGATGGCTTCCGCGTTAGCCATGATGGCCTCTGTTCCCGCAAAGTCATCCTGTTTTTGGTATCGATGGTTGTCTACGACATTTTTAATAAGCCTCTCTCTATCGAGGCCGCGATTCACAGCTACTACTAACGCGTTTAACTTATCAACGACAAGGTCGGGATGAGAAATTAACGAGTAGTTCTTCTCGACACCGTCTATGAGAGCCCTTAAGCATGGGATGGTTTTATCAGAGACGGTATCATTGAATACCGATCCATGCGCATTAAGGAGCTCGACGCCTTCTTTTGACTTATTAAGAAAGAACTCAATCGTCTTTCGTATTGTATTAAGTCCATCACGAAGCACAAGCGCATTGAGCTCTCTTTCAGCCTCGGCCATCGCTACCTCGCTATCGATGCCAAGCTTGTCCAGAAAGCTTGAGAATGCCGCTTCCATTTCCTTCTGGATATCTTCTATACAGCTCGCCAGATGCTTTTCATGCTTCGATAGCTTTGCCCCTGCGTCTTCAAGCGACTCGCAGTTCTTCAAAATGAGATCGATAGTCTCTGCAGCGGTATGGCCACTGAATATCGCTTCATCCATCATCCTATGCCTCCTAAAATGCTGAGGACGTCCTTGAAGTCGTCCGCATGGAAATAGTTCTCGGTCATCCGATCCGTCGAGTGCCCCGTGAGCGACTGCACCTTCAAGACCGGGATTCGAGCGTTTATGAGGAGCGAGTTGAAAAAGTGCCGCCATGAATGGAATGTAAGGCCCCGCTCTCGGCGGCACTCTTCATCGATGCCAATAGCGGCGAGGGCCTTGGCGTAGGAGTCCTGGACCATTTTATGGTCGAGCGGCGCGTTCCGCTTCCTACCGGTGAAGACTAGGTCCGTCGGATCGGTGAAGGGCGTGATCGTCATCGCCTCTCTGAGGGCGCCAGCCGTCCGTTCCGGAATCGGGATAAAGCGCGCCCGGCCCGTCTTCGTCCCCTTGAGGCCGACGCCGCGCTCCCAGGAGGTCTTCACCTCGAGGTATTCGTCATGGACGCTGGCGCGCTGGAGCCCGAGAATCTCGCCGAGCCGCATCCCCGTCGTAGCGGCTATGAGGTTTATCGTATAGTACCTGATATCGCGCCAGCCGAGCATAAAGAAGGCCTTTACCTCCTCAGGATCGAGGATCCCGCGCTCCGCCTTTACGCCGCCGACGGTATCGATCTGGGGCACGACCTGGATGTACTTCTTACGCAGGGCGTACTGGAGGACCGTCCGTAAGGTCGTCAGGATGTGGTTGATGGTGCTCGCCGAAAGCCCGCGCTCTTGGAGCTCTAGGGCGTAGTCGAGGATCCGCTCGCTATCGAGGCGGACGAGCTTGATGGCTCCGAACTCCGGGATGAGGTAGTTATCGATGTAGGCTTGCTGGTTCGCGGCGTGCCGGGCACCGGTTTGCCGGCCGCGAGAGCGCAGGGTGCGCAAGTAAGCGCCGTCCCAGGCGAAGAACCCGCGGGCGAAGGTCCCGAAGGTCACGTTCTCCCTGGTGACGACTTGGCCGCTCGATAGGTAGTTGATGGCCCAGGCTTCGGCGGCGGTTTTCGTGGTTTGCCCGCTCGATTTCGCCGTTCCCCAGGAATCGTCTTCGAGTCGGAATCGGATGTAGTAGATGCTGGCGCCTGAGGGCAGCTTCCTCTTCCACAGTGAGTAGGGTTTTTTCCGCATGCGGCGGCCTCCTATGGAGGGCGGCCTGGGTACGGAATCATGCTACATTCCGTGCTACACGCCGTCCTCGCCGGTTTTGGAGCGGCCGCATAGCCCAAAAGACAAAATGCGGCAACTCATTGCAGTGCAATAAGTTGCCGCATTTCTGCGAATCTAATCGGGCATCGCGGACTCGAACCGCGGACCCCAAGTCCCCCAGACTTGTACGCTAACCACCTGCGCTAATGCCCGTTGCGAACGCTGCCTAAGCGGCGACGCGGGGCGCATACTAGCACGCGCGCCGGAATCGTGTCAATGAAACGCGGCTTATCGTATCGTTTCGCGCTCCATGGGGAAGGGTATGCCGTCCAAGGCGGAGGCGACGAGCAGGGGCAAGGCCGCTCCCAGGCTAAGCCAACCGGCGATATCGCCCCAGCCGCTCCGGTCGCTCGTCGCGATTTGGTAGGCGCCGAAGCCTACCAGGCCGAGCGCCATGGAGGTATCGGTGACGCGGACGATACGGCGCCAGCGCGCGACGCCGAGGGGGTCGTTGGCCAGGAGCCTGGAGAGGAGCACGGCGTTGGGCAGGCTCACGAGCCCCAGGCCCAAGGCGCCGGGAAGGACGGCGTCGGTATCCCGCAGCATCTCGGGGATCAGCGCCAAGGGCACCAGGGTCTTCAGGAGCACCGGCGTACCCAGGGCTAGGTTCCCCAGGGTCGCGACGGTCTGGCCGGCCGAGTCATCCCGGGCCTGGCCGAAGCCCGGCGCGATCGGCAATAGGCCGAGCGCCAATATAAGCAGAGCCGTCTTCATCATCGCGGGCCTCCTCATAGTCGAACATGGGCTCTAGGATCATGCATAGTATACCGAATCCGTCTTGAATCGGCTAAGCCGCATCCCGCGCCCGGCCCCTAGGCGCAGCCGAAGCAGTCGTCGGGGCTCAGGTCGGGGCGTATGCCCGGCCGGGTCATGCAGAAGTCGTAGCGCAGGGGGTCGTCCGGCCGGACGCGGCGCAGGGCCGCGCTCGCCTCGCGGGCGGCCTTAAGATCGACGCTACGGCGCGAGAGGAAGCCGTATCGCCTACAGGCCGCGGCCATATGCGTATCCAGGGGCGCGACGAGCCTAGCCGGGTCGCCGCGCGTCCATGGCCCCGGATCGACGCGGTCGCGCCGGATCATCCAACGTAGATACAGGAAAGTCCGCTTGGCGGCGGAGCCGTCGGCCGGGTCGGGCAACAGCATCGACGGCCAGGGCTCGGGGGACGCCGCCCTAAGGGCGCGGACGAGGCCGGAGGCCGCCGACGCGTAATCGGGCTCCCGCGGGTCGTCGAAGCTTAGGAATGCCTCCTCGAGCGAGCCGCGGCGGGCGCGGATCGCCGCGGCCCCGGCGAGCAGGCTGGCCAGTTGCCTGCCGGAGAAGAACCGGTACTTAAAGTCCCCCAGGGCCGCGGCGTAGGCCGCGAAGCCCAGCTCAGCGAGCGTACGCGCCGGCTCGGGGCCGAGCGGAGCCAAGGCGGCCGTCGCGGCCTTGACGATGAGGCCCGCGTTCCCCAGCGCGAGGGCGGCAGCCGCGAGGCCCGCTATCTCAAGGTCGTCTGGCGCCCGATACCTAAGCGCTACGGCCAGCGGGTCGGGGTCGAGCCAAGCCGGATCGTTATAGCGGGCGTAGAGCTCCTCGAGCGGCGTGAGCCCGGCGGGCTCCGGGGCCGCCGCCGGCGGATCGGTTAAGCCGCCCACGGGCCTCAGGGTATGGCCACGCCCTGCTGGGCGAGGGCGTCGCGGCGTTGGGCCAGGTCGGCCCGGGCGGGCTCGAGGCTCAGGGCTTGGCGCAGGTAGAAACGGGCCCGCTGATAGTCGGCCCGGCGCATATACAGGTCGGTCATGGCCAGGAGGGCATCGACGTTCAGGCCGTTCTCTATAAGCGAGGAGCGTAACGAGGCCAAGGCGGCCTCGTCGTTGGCCTGGAGCCGGGCTTGCAGGAGGAAAAGGTTGGAGCGGTAGGCGGGGCTGCCCTTGGCCGCGAGCTGCTGGCCGACGAAGGCCTGCGCGTCGGTCCGGGAGCCGGCGTCGACGAGTATCCGTGCCCAGGCCAGGGCCGCCGCCTCGGACGCGGGGTCCTTCTGTCGCCAGGATTGGACGACGGCCCTGGCCTCGTCGGAGCGACCGGCCATAGCGTAGGCGCGGTAAAGCGACTCGTAGTCGGCGTAGTCGGGATAGTACGAGCGTATCTCATCCGCCCGCGCGGCCGCCGCCGCGCCGTCGCGGCCGGCCAAGTCGGCGGCCAGGAGCAAGGCCAGGGCTTGGCGGTTCCGCGGATCGGCCTTGACCGCGCGGCCGGCTAGGCTGATCGCCTCCAATCGCTCGCGCGGATCCCCCTGAAAGAGCAGCTCGGCGGTCAAGACTAATAGGGGGGCGTCGTTCGGGTAGCGCTCCACGCCGCGCCTGGCGGTCGCTAGGGCGGCGTTCCTATCCTTGGCCCCTTCCGACGAGGCGCGCGCCCGGAGGAGCAGGTAGAGCCTATCGTTCGGGTCGACGCTGGCGTAGGCGTCTAAAAGCGGCCCGGCCAGCCTGAATTCGCCGCGCTGTATCAGCATATGCGCGCGGAAAAGCACGAAGCGGGAATCCAAGGGGTCGTCCTGCAGGACGCGGGTGACGAGCGGCAAGGCCTCTTCGAATCGCCCGGCCGCGTAGAGCGCGTAGGCGTAGGCCCGGCGATATGCGTGCCCCCCCTTAACCAAGGAATCCAGGGGCTCGAGGGCGGCCAAAGCCTCCGTCGCCCTGCCCAGGTCCGACAGGAGGCGCGCCGAGGCCAAGGAGGCCGGGTAGCAATCGGCGGCGAGGGCCAGGGCCGCCTGGTAGGAGGCGAGGGCGCCGCGGGCGTCGCCGCTCCGCTCGAGGGCGACGCCCCTGGCGTGCGCGGCCAGGGCGGACGGTATGCCGGCGGCCGAGAAGCGTTCGTACGCGACCAAGGCGGCCTGGGAGACGGCGCTCGTACGGAGCCTAAAGACCCCGATCAGGGGTAGGAACTCGTAGAGGGGACCGCCTTGGGTCGGCTCGGCCAGGCTACGGCCGTTCCGGGCGTCTATGAAGGCCTTGGCCAGGGGGCCGTCGCCCGGCTGCTCCGCCAAGGCGGCTTGGGCGGGGGTGATGTCGGGATAGGCCATCCTGGCCAGCTCGTAGGCCAGCCAAGCGTAGGCGCGGGCCTCGGCCCGGGGGACGCGTTCGGCGGCGGCGGCCAGCTCCAGCGCGCTGGCCAGCGAGGCGGGCGAACCCATAAGTATGAGGCGCTCGATGCGCTCGCGCTCGGCTTGGGCCGTCCCCGCCGCCGATCCGGCGGCCAAGGAGACCCCGGGGGCTTCCGGAGGCTGGCTTACGCACGAGGCGGCCGCCAGGGCGGCGCAGAGTACGACGAGGCGGGCCGCCGAACGGCGCGTCCGCGGGCCGATCATGGCCCCCCGGCTTTCCCCGGCTCGGCCGGCGGGCCGCCGGCGGCGTCGGGACCGTCGGGTCCGGCGGCGCCGCGCGCGCGCCCGAAAAGCCAGACTACGAAGAGCGCGAGGCCGGCGGCTACGAACATGGCGGGCCACCAACGCGCGAGGAAGGTCCTGAACGGAAGGGCGCTAAAGCCGAAGGAGAACACGGAGAGGAAAGCGCCGAGCAGGGCGATGGATACGGCGGGGACGAGGAATCCCGGCCTGGCTTCGCCGTAGCGGACGAAGCCCTGCGGGACCATGGCCAGGCCGGCCGCCACGGCGTAGAGCGGCCAATAGTCGGACGGGGCTATCTCGGCGAGCGCGGCGACGAGGTTGACGATGGCTGCCAGGGCCACGAAGGTGCCCAAGAAGACGCCGTTGGAAAGGCGTCGCTTCGCCGAAGCATTATACATATATAACACGGCCAGCAAGAAGATGCCGAGCGGCCAGAGGCGGTAGGGGCGGTCGGTCAACCCCGTCGTCAGGATGAGCGTACCGGTACCGGCGACGATGAGGAGTATCGACAGGATGAAGTACAGGTGGCGTCGGTCTTTCTGAATCGGCATGGCGTGTAGTCCCTCGCCTTCTATTGTAGCCATTCGGGCTCGCCTTGCCAACGTTTTTAGGCGCGTGTTATAGTCCCGGCGATGCGATTCGCCCCATTAGCCGCCGTTTTTTTGGCCGCCCTCGCCTCGGCGTCGTGCTCGTCCCCCAGGGACTATTACCTGAGCGGGCCGAAGGCGAGCCGCGAGTCGCTTAAGCTGCTCTTCGGCCTGCTCGACGCGTCCGAGGGCTCCGAGGAGGAGCGCTTCGCGGTCATCCAGAAGCTGGCGGCCGACATGGACGCCCGGGAGGATTACGGCCGCCTGACGACGCTCCTGTCCGAGGAGATACGGACCAGGCCCGACGGCCCGTACAACGCGATGCACCTCTTGACCATCGCCTGGGCCCACTCGCGCCAGGGCGCCGAGGCGGTGGCGATCAGGTACTACGAGCGTATCCTTAAGAACTACGCCGACCTCATCGTCAACGGCGAGTCCATACATTACGCCTGCCTCCGCCGCTTGCTCGCGCTCGAGGACGACCCGGAACGGCGCATCGAATACCGTCGGGAGCTCATCGCGCGCTTCCCCGACCAGATAGACCTAGGCGCCGAGCTCTTCCTGATGGGGACGGAGCACGAGGAGCTGGGCGAATGGGACGCCGCGCTGGACGCCTATCGTCGCTTCCTCCCGGCCTTCGCCGCCGAAGTGCCCGGCCGCCCCGACGCGGTGCGCTACGCCCGCACCTTCATCGACCTGGCCACGATACCCAAGACCTGGACCCATGAGAGCCTGGACGGCCTGCTCGAAGTGGTCAAACGGGCCCTGGCTACGGGCAACACCCGCGCCCTGTCGCGGCTACGGGCCGGCGTGGGCTTCTTCGCCATGGACTGGCACCAGGACCTGGATTCGGGCAATTCGCAGGTACTATTTGATTTCGGCGTCTTCATGTCGGGCGGCCGCATCTACTTCTCCGACACGCTCGATCCTTCGTCCAACGCCCAAGAGGCGTTCTTGCGCACCTGGGGTTGGACCGAGCGCATCTCTATTTGGTACCTCTACTTCCGCAAGGTGAATTTCCCCGCGGATCCGGAGGTGCATGGGCGGTGGGAATGGGCCGGGATTTACTTCGGCGAGAAGCTCCAATAGGCGTCTCGCAGGCGACGGCTTCGCTCAGGGCGGCGCTCGGAGCGGCTCTTTCGGCCTTTATTCTCGTCGGGACGGCCGCCGCCGACGCGGCGCTCGCCGACACGGCGCTCGCCGACGCGGCGCTCGCCGCGCCGAGTTCCCCGGCCGCGACCCCAGCACCGGCACCGGCCGACGGAGGGCGGCCGCTCCGAGCCGATCCGGCCGCGGCCCTCGCCGTACCGGCGCTACGCCATCACGCCGGCCCCGAACGCTACGCGCTGCCCATGCCCTTCGGCGAGCCTCAGTTCGAGCGCTTCCGCGAGCTGTACCGGAGCCCCGGCGGCTCCTCCTGGATCCGCGCGGTGCATAAGCGCTCGGAGCCCTACGCCGCCTTCGTAACGGAGCGCATCCGCTTCTACGGCCTTCCTGAAGAGCTTTTTTATCTGCCGTTCATCGAATCGGAATACCTGCCTAAGGCCGTAAGCAAGTCGGGCGCCACCGGCCTCTGGCAATTCATGCGCAACAGCGTCGCCGGCTACGGCATGCGCATCGACGATTGGGTAGACGAGCGCCGCGACTTCATGAAGAGCACCGACGGCGCCTTGCGCAAGCTCCAGTGGAACTACGACCGCTTCGGCGACTGGCTCCTGGCCATCGCGGCCTACAATTGCGGCGCCGGCGCCATGGACCGGGCCATAGCCGCGGCCGGCGGCGTCCGCGACTACTGGGTCTTAAGGGAGCGCGGCCTTATACCCCCCGAAACCCGGAGCTACGTGCCGAAATTCCTGGCCGTAGCCTGGGTAGCCATGCACGCCGGCCGCAACGGCATCGAGCTGGATTGGCCCGAGCCGGCCCAATGGACGACGGTCCGGGTAGACAGGCCGGTGGACTTGGGCATGCTGGCGGAGGCGGCCGGCATGGGCGCCGACGCGCTCAAGCGGGCCAACGCCGAGCTCCTCTACGGTATAACCCCGCCGGACCGCCCGCACTACATCAAGCTGCCTCCCGAGCGGGCCGAGGCGGCCGCCGCGGCGATAGCCTCGCGGGAGCGCCTGGTAAACGTCTACATGCATAAGGTGCAATCCGGCGACACGGTCTCGGCGCTCGCCAGGCACTACGGGGTCACGGTCGCCATGATCGCCAAGCTCAACCCCGGCCTGAATCCCGACCGGATACGGCTGGGCCAAAGCATAGCGATCCCCGCTTTTAAAGAGGTCGGGCCCTATAGCTCGTCCAAGCGGCCGCACGACGAGCTACGCTGGGGCGGCAGCCACCTCGTCGCCAAGGGCGACACGCTGTGGAGCATCTCCTTAGCCTACGGCGTCCAGCCCGAGCTCCTGGCGGAGAAGAACGGCATGAACTTGAACGGCGTCTTACGCGAAGGCGCGACGCTGAACGTGCCGATATTAGAGTGATGAGCCGCTCGCTTGCACGCCGCGTATCGAGACTCGCCCTCCTCCTAGGCCTGGCCTTCGCCCTAGCCTCGCCCGCTGGCGCCCAAGACGCGCTCTACCGCTCGGCCCTGCGCTTCGCCGCCGAGCTGGATTGGGCGAGCGGGGAGCTGGTCGCGGAGCTCAGCCTGGACCTGGTGGCCGCAGGGCTACGCCTGCCTTCCGGCCGGGCGGAGGCCGAACGGGCGGCCGAGCGCCTGGCCCCGGTCCTGGCGGAGCCCGAGCTACTAAAGATCACCCTGGACTCGTATCGAAGCGTCGGCGACGGCCTGGCCGAGGGCTCGATGGAGCCGGTAGCCTTCCGGGCGTTCCTAGAAGGCGGCCGCCGCGTCCGTTCGTCGATGAGCCGCGACCTGCGCTATTACGAGGCTCGCTATGCCTGGAGCCTGGGCTCTCTGGCGGGGCTCTTCGCCCGCCACGGACGGGCGTCCGAGGCGCCTCCGGCCGTCGGCTTCACGCCGAGCCGCCCCTACTCGGGCGTCGTGATCTACGTAAGCGGCGCCCTGCCCGTGCGCGGCGAGCGTCGCGAGGAGCGGGCCGCCCCGGCCCTCCTCCCCAAGCTCTGGGACGAGCGCATGAACCTGATCTACGAGCAGTCGAGGCTGGAGCCCGGCGCGGCGACGGCGGCGCTCCCTGTCGCCTACGCCTTCGGCCTGGACGATCCGGCCATCGAGCGGCGGGCCGGCGCCGACCCCCTGCGCATCATGGCGACCGGCGTCTTCGGGAGCCTGCGCACCGATCCGGTCATAGCGCGCGACGACGCCCTCCGCATCCTCTCGGAGGGCGCCAACCGCGAGCTCCTGCGCCAGGGCAAGCTCGTCTTCGTCTTTATCGACTAGCGCTCAGCGAGCATCATCCGGGCGAAGACCTTGGCGTCCCCGATGATGTTCTCTATCTTGGCGTACTCGTTGGGCGCGTGCATGGTCTCGTCTTGGCGGCTCCATACGACGCAGGGGAAGCCGGCCTTGCGTAGGTAAGCGCCGACGGTGCCGCCGCCTATGCCCACCGCCTTGCCCTTGACGCCGTAGGTCTCCTCGACCGCGCGCGCCAGGAGGGTCACGACGGGCGCGTCCACCGGGGTGGCCGGGCTCTCGTTCTCCTGCACGACCTCGTAGACGTAGCGTACGCCGTACTTCTTCTCCAGCTCGTCCATGCGCTTCCGTGATTCCTCCACCACGCGCTTCACCGAGTACTGGGGCAGCACGCGCATATCCAGGTAGAAGGTGTCGTCGGCGGGCACGGTATTGATGTTGGGGACGTTGGCGTCCTTCTTGGTCGGCGTGATGGTCGAGCGCGGCGGGTCGAAGATGGGATCCCGGTCGGTAAAGACTTCGTCTTCCATACGATGCAGGGCCAGGGCCAGCTCGCAGTTGGCCAGGAAGGCGTTGGCCCCGTCGTCCGGCCGCGAAGCGTGGCACTGCTTGCCCTTGGCGGTCACCTTGAGCCAACAGATGTTCTTCTCCGCGGTCTCGATCTCGCTACCGTCGGGCTTGCCGCCGTCGGGAATGATGATCAGATCGTCCTTCTCGAAGAGCGAGCGCTTGGCCAGGAGCCATTGAATGCCGTATACGGAGCCGAATTCCTCGTCGGCCACGAAGAGAAGCTTCACGTCATGCTCGGGGACGACGCCGTTTTCGATCAGCGCGAGGGAGGCGAAGACCGACGAGACCAGGCCCTGCTGGTTGTCCTCGACGCCGCGGCCGTAGATGCGGCCGCCCTTGACCGTGGCCTTGAAGGGCTCGGTCTCCCACAGCGAGCGGTCGCCCTCGGGCACCACGTCGGTATGGGCCATGACCCAGAGCCGCTTGCCGGGCTTCTTGCCCTTGATCGTGGCGACCAGGTTGGGCCGCTTCTTATCGCTCACGCGCTCGTCCGGCGCGTCGTGGCGCTCGATATCGACGATGCCGCGCTTCTTGAGCCAAGACTCCAGGGCCTGGGCCTTCTTCCATTCGCCGTCGCCGCCGGATTCGGGCGCCAGGGCGGGGATGGCGGTCAGGAGCTCCTCGAGCTCGACGATGCCGGGCTCGGCCTTATCCAGGTACGCGAGTACCTTGTCGATGCTATCCATGATGTACCTCCTTTAGGTAGACGGGAAGCGAACGCTCAGGCGCCGCCGGGGGCGCTAGGCGCCGTAGCCGGCGTTGCGGTAGGCCTTCCAGCTGCTCGATACCAGGGTATCGACGTCGGAGAGCTTGGCCTCCCAGCCCAGGAGCTCGCGAGCCAGCGCGGAGCTGGCCACGAGCTTGGCCGGGTCGCCGGGGCGGCGCGCGACGACGGTCGCCGGCACCGGTTTGCCGGTAAGGCGGCGGGCGGCCTCTAGAATCTCGAAGACCGAGAGCCCGTCCTCCGAGCCCAGGTTGACCGCCAGGCTGGGCGCGCCGCCGGCTAGGCGCTCCAGCGCCGCGGCGTGGGCGACCGCCAGGTCGCTCACGTGCACGTAGTCGCGCACGCCGGTGCCGTCCTTGGTGGGGTAATCGTCGCCGAAGACCTTGAGCTCCGGCCGAATGCCGGCGGCGGCCTCCATTATCACCGGCAGGAGATTGGCCGGGTTGCGCTCAAGGCCCTTCACGCGGCCCGCCGGGTCGTAGCCGGCGGCGTTGAAGTAGCGTAGCGCCGCGTAGCGCAGGCCCTTGAGCTTGTCGTACCAGGCCAGGACGCGCTCGATCTCCAGCTTGGTAAAGCCGTAGAAATTCTCGGGGTTCTTGGGGTGGTCCTCGTCGATGGGCAGGTACTCGGGCTCGCCGTAGACCGCCGCGGAGCTGGAGAAGGCCAGGATCTTGACGCCGGCCTCGACCAGGGCGTTCAGGATATTGATGGTGCCGGCGATGTTGTTGACGGCGTACTTGCCCGGGTCCAGCATGGACTCGCCGGCCGCCTTGAAGGCCGCCAGGTGCACCGCGGCGTCGAAGCCAGGGGCCAGGGCGGCCTTGAGCTCGTCGGGGCGCATGATGTCGCCCTGCACGAAGGCGCAGCCCTCGTGCAAATTCTCGCGGACCCCGCTCGATAGATTGTCGAAAACCGTGACGCTATGGCCGCGCTCCTTGAGCTCCAGGGCGACGTGGCTGCCTATGTAGCCGGCGCCGCCTATGACTAGGACCTTCATACGTTCTGCTCCGTTCCGCGCCGCGCGGCTCTAGCTCAGGCGGCGCCGTATCTCCAGGAAGGACGGAAGCTCGGCTATGAAGCTCCCGACTAAGGCGGGCTCGAACTGGCCGCCGGACTGGCTCTGAATATAGGCCACCGCGGCGTCCGCCGTCCAGGCGGCGCGATAGACCCGGTCGTTGGTCAGGGCGTCGAAAACGTCGGCCAGCGCCGCGATGCGCGCGTAGGGGTGTATGGCTTCGCCGGCGAGCCCGGCGGGATAGCCGGTCCCGTCCCAGCGCTCGTGGTGCTGCCTGGCTATGGCGGCGGCGGCCACGAAGAGCTCCCGGCCGCTGAACGCCAGCATGTCGCCGCCCTGGTCCGCATGGGTCTTCATGAGTTCGTACTCGTCGGGCGAGAGCGCGCCGGGCTTGTTGAGCACCTGGTCGGGTATGGCTACCTTGCCGATGTCGTGCACGGCGCTGGCCGTGGCCACGAGCTCGGCCTCGGCCTCGCCCCGGCCCGAGAGCAGGGCCAGGAGCCGGGCGTATTCGGAGACCCGCTGCACGTGGTAGCCGGTCTCCTTGGAGCGGCGCTCGATGATGTCGCCCAGGGTATAGATGAGCTCGCGGTGGGTGGACTCCATCTCGCGGCGGTTCGCCTCTATGGTCATGAGGTCGCGGTAGGAGCGCAGCGCGCTGACGACGGCGGTAAAGAGCCGCTGGGCGGTCAGCTCGGTCTTTTCCTTATAATCGTTGATGTCATACTCGAGGATGACGCGGTTCTCCGGCGCCCGGCCCGGCTGGCCGGTGCGCAAGATGATGCGCACGAGGGCGTTGCCCCGTTCTTCGCGAATGTGGCGCACTAGGCGCAGGCCGGCGTCGTCGCCGTCCATGACGACGTCCAGGAGGATCAGGGCTATGTCGGGATGCTCGGCCAAGGCGGCCTTGGCTTCGGCGCTATCGTAGGCGGAGATGAAGTCGAGCCCGCGCCCGTCGAAGCTGAAGCCCGAGAGCACGAGCCGGGTCACGGTATGTACGTCGTCCTCGTCGTCGACGATGAGGAGTTTCCAGGGGCTTTGCCCGCCTTGCCGGGGTCGCGCGTCGCTCATGCTAGGGCATAATCTAGTATAAAACCGACGGCTTGTACACGAGCGGGCGCGGCGGCGTAGCGGGGAAAAAATAAAGTCCCCCGAGGTCGGGGGACTTTCAGCGTTGCCACCGGTCAGAATTGAACTGACGACACGTGGATTTTCAGTCCACTGCTCTACCAACTGAGCTACAGCGGCTTGGCGCGAGCACTTTTATACAGGAATCGAAAAAAAAGGTCAAGCGCTAGCTAAGGCGATAACCGAGCCGAAGCTCGTCGGCGGCCGGCTCCTGGCCATGCGGGGCCGACGGGCTCTATAATCGGGCCCATGCGTGCCCTCTGTATCCAGCCGCCCTTTACCCAGCTCAACGCCCCCTACCCCGCAGTCTGGTACCTCGACGCCTGGTTCCGCTCCCGCGGGATCCCCAGCTCCGCGGAGGACCATGCCATAGCGCTCACCCGGAGGCTCTACTCCCGAGAGGGCCTGGGCGCGGCCTTTTCGGCGGCGCGGGCCGCCTTGGCCGGGAGGAAGCACCCCGACAAGGCCAGCGCCCGGCGGGTCGACGGGTACCTAGAGCAGGAGGCGCGCTACCTCGCCCTGATCGACGGGCTGGCCGGCTACCTAGCGGGCCAGGATCCGGCCTTCGGCTACCGCCTGGCCGTGGGGGCCGGCCTGCCTGTAGGCATGCGTACCGAGGCGGTACTGGGCGAAGAGGGCGGCATCGCGCCGGATGACGCGCCGGCGTTGGCCACCGCCGTGATCAACGACCTGGCCGATTTCATCGCCTACGCCCTGGATCCGGGCTTCGGGGCGGTGCGCTACGCGGAGCGCCTGGCCTCCGGCGCCCGCGATTACACCCAGATCAAGGCCGCGGCTACCGGCAGCTGGGTCCTGAACGAGCTCTACCGCCCGCTCCTGCGCGGGCGTTTCGACGCGATCAAGCGCGAGGCGACAGCGAATGGCGGGCCCGGCGGCGAAAGCCGTAACGGCGGCGCCGTCATTCCCGGCGGCGCCGTAGTTCCCGGCGATGCCGTAGTTCCCGGCGACGCCGTCGTTCCCGGCGGCGAGCGCCGTAACGGCGACCGCCCTGCCTACCTTCTGTGCCTAACGGCGCCCTTCCCCGGCTGCCTGGCCGGCGCCCTCGTCGCCGCCCAGGAGGCCCGGGCAGCCTTCGGCCGCGACGCCGCCATCGTCCTAGGCGGCGGCTACCCCTCCACGGAGCTGCGCTACCTGGACGCGCCGGAGTTCTTCGACGATTTCGACTACCTGGTATACGACGCCGGCTACGCCGCCCTAGACTCGCTCCTGGCGCGTTGGGACGGCAGCTACGACGGGCCGCTCCTGGGGGCGCGCTACCGCGGCCCCGACGGGACGGTGCGGGCCGAGGGCCTCGATGCTCCGGCGGCGGCTTCGGGCCGCGCGGCGAGCCCGGCGGCCAACATGGCGGCCAACATGGCGGGCCGCGCGGCAAGCGGCGAGGAGCCGGCGCCCGAGCCGGCCCCGGCCGCCTTCGCCGCCGCCGAGGCGCGCGACCTGGCCACGATACATCCCGACTATGAGGGCTGCGACTTCTCATCCTACCTGCGCGTCGTGGACTCGCCCAACCCCATGCATAGGCTATGGAACGACACGCCTTGGCTTAAGTACCGCCTGGCCTACGGTTGCTACTGGCGGCGCTGCGCCTTCTGTGACACGGAGCTGGACTATATCAAGCGTTACCGCCCGGTCGAGCTCGAGCCCCTCCTTAAGGCCGCCGACCTCGCCGCGTCGCGGTCGGGGCTCTACGGTATCCACTTTACCGACGAGGCGATGCCGGCCGCCCAGGTCCTAGCCTTCTCCCGCCTTAACCGCGGTCGGCTACGCCCCTTTACCTTCTGGGGCAACGCGCGCTTCGACCGTTCCTGGACCGATAAGGCCGTCGCCGAAGCGGCCGAGGGCGGGCTCATCGCCGTCTCAGGCGGCATCGAGATAGCGACCGGACGGGGCCTGGAGATCGTGGACAAGGGTTTCGGGCTGGCCGAGCTCATGCGCTCCCTGGCGGCTTTCAAGCGCTCGGGCGTCCTGGTGCACGCCTACCTGATCTACGGCTTCCCCGGCCAGGCCGAACAGGACATAGCCGACTCGGCCGAGACCGTGCGCGTCCTCCTAGCCGAGGGCCTGATCGACTCGGCCTTCTGGCATAAGTTCGTGCTCACGCGGCACTCTAGGCTCTATGCCCGCTGGGAGAAGGGCGAGGCCCCGGGACTGGAGCCCATCGTCCCGCCATCGCGCTTCGCCGTGAACGACCTGCGCTTCAAGGGCGAGGCCGGCTACGACCGCTGGACCGCCCCGCTGGACGCGGCCCTGGCCGCCTGGGCCGAACGCGGCGAGTTCGAGCGGGGCCTAGGCAGCTTCCTACCCAAAGGCATGCCGCGCCCGAAGTTCGACGCGGCCAAGGCGCTCAGGGAGGCGGGGATCTAGGCCCGGCCCCAGGCCAAGCCTGGGGCGCGTCCCATTCGCCGCGGCTGAGACGGGCCGCTAGGCGCCCCCCGAAGCGCCCTTACCCGCGCTTTGCCCAGGCGGCCGCGGCCGCCAGCCAAGCCTCGCGCGAGTTGGCTATAGTCTCCTCAGGCACGCAGTACGACAGGCGGAACCAGCCGGGGCAGCCGAAGCCCGTGCCGGGCACGGCGAGGATCTTGTATTCCTTAAGGAACATGGCGAACTCGACGTCCAGGCCGGCCCCTGATCCCGGCGAGCCGGAGGCCTCGGCGGACGCGACCGCGTCGCCGCCCGCCGATCCGCCGCCGACGCGCTCGGGCGCCTGGCAGAAGAGGTAAAAAGCTCCCTCGGGCTTGGCGTAGCGTATGCCGGCCTCGTCCAAGACGCCGGCTAGGAGGTCGCGGCGGCGCTCGTAGCGGGCGACGTCGGCCTTGGCCCGCCAGCTGGCGGCGACGGCGCGCTGCATGAGGGCGGGCGCGTTGACGAAGCCCAGGATGCGGTTGGCCATGGTCAGGCCGGCCATAAGCAGGGCCTTATCGGCGATCGCCGGGTTCAGCCCCAGGTAGCCGATGCGCTCGCCGGGGACGGAGAGGGTCTTGCTAAAGCTGGAGGCCACGATGGACTCGGCGTAGGCGTCCAGGATGGGCGGGGCGACGGCGCCGTCATAGACGATGTCGCGGTAGGGTTCGTCGACGATGAGGTAGGGCGCGCGTCCGCCGGCGGCGGCGTGGGCGCGCAGGGCGGCGGCCAGTCGCTCCAGCTCCGGCCGGGCGTAGATGCGGCCGCTGGGGTTGTTCGGGGTGTTTACGATGACGGCGGCGGTCTTGGGGCCCAAGGCGGCGGCGATGGCCGGCACGTCCAGGCCGAAGTCCGGCGCGGCCGGCACGGGGCGGAGGACGCCGCCGTGGTTGCCCACGTAGAAGACGTACTCGGCGAAGTAAGGGGCGATGACGACGACCTCGTCGCCGGGATTCAATATGGTCTTAAGGACGACGTTCAAGGCCCCGGCCGCGCCGACGGTGAGGAGGACGTCGTCCGCGCTTAGGGCGACGGCGTGCTCTGCGCTGATCTTCTGCGCCATGGCCTCGCGGGCGAAGGGGTAGCCCTGGTTGGGCATGTAGGCGTGGGTACCGAGCTCGTCGGAGAGGGCGGCGTCCTTGAGCGCCTGGACGAAGGCCGCGGGCGGCTCCAGATCCGGATTGCCCAGGCTGAAGTCGAAGACGTTTCGGTCGCCGAACTGGGCTTTTAACCTGCGGCCTTCTTCGAACATCTTGCGTATCCAGGAGCTGCGCTCTAAGTTGGCGCGTACGGCGTCTGCTACGGGCAACGGTTCCTCCTTGCGTTTCGTAAATTAAAACGGCGTTTCAATTTACGGATGCAGTATAGCATAGCTCCCGGGGGCGGGCTATACTGACTGAGGTTGAATACGCCGCAAGGCCGAGCGTACCGAGCGCTCCGCGGAGACGGATCCTAGGCGCCGCTCGGTCGAACCCGGCGCCTCGGCCCGGGGCGACCCGGTCGACTAGCTCGGATACGAAAAGGAGCATGCCATGGCGGAATTCCTGACGAATGCGGAGTCCAGGGCGACGATCTTTTCTGAGCTCCTCTCCATGCTGAGCTCGGGCGGGGCGGCCAAGGACGCGCTCCGCCGCTTCCGGCCCTATATCGACGATGCGCGGCCGGAGGACTTAGTAGGCGCGGTGGACGCGGCCATGGACGCCGGCGTCGACTTGAGCGCGCTCAAGCCGGGCGTATCCAAGCTCATCAACCTGATCTACGAGCCCCTGGCTAGGCGGCGCTACCTTCGCGGCGCCGGCGGCCAGGGCGGGCCAGTCCGGCTCTTGCTGGACGCGCTCTGCCTTGAGAACGAGGGCCTCGCGGCGCTCTTAAGCGCCGGAAAGCTCCGGGCCAAGGCCTTGAACGACGCGTTCAAGGCCGGCGAGCCCATAGGGGCCGAGCTGATCGGTTTCGCCGCCTGGTTCGAGGAGCTCGACGCGGTCGAGATCCACTACCGCAAGAAGGAGAACGTCCTCTTCCCCTGGTTCGAGGCCGCCTACCCGCGCTATCGCTGCGTGCGCCTTATGTGGGAGATCCAGGACGACGCGCGCGCGGGTCTCAGGGAGCTCGGCGGCCAGGTCGGGCAGGCGCTTCGCTCCGGCGGGCTGGACCTAGCGCGCTTCAACGCGGCCTTGGGGCGGCTCTACTTCGACCTGAACGCCAATATCATACGCGAGGAATGCGCGCTCTTCCCGGTGCTGGCCTATCTCATGGACGAAGCGGCCGACCGGTCGCTCTACGCCCAGGCGCTTGAATACGGCTGGGCCTTCGCCGACGGGGCCGAGACGGCGCGCCTGGACGCCGCGGCGCACGAGCCCTGCAGGCCCGCGCCGGCGGAGCCGGCGAGCGCGGCCGCCGAGCCGGCGACGACGGGCAGTCCGCGCGGCGCCCCGGGAGGCTCGAACATCCCCGCCGCGGCCCTCTCCGGCCGTACCGGCGCGCTCAGCCCCGAGCTCCTAGCCGCCCTCTTCGCCGCCGCGCCGGTCGACATGACCGTGGTGGACGCCGACGACAAGGTGGCCTGGTTCTCGGACTCGCCGCACCGAATCTTTCCGCGCAGCCCGGCCATCGTGGGCCGGGACGTCAGGAACTGCCACCCGGGCGCCAGCGTGGGCCGCGTCATGTCTATCCTGGAGGCCTTCAAGGCCGGGCGCAAGGATTCGGAATCGTTCTGGATCGAGCTGAAGGGACGATTCATATCGATCGAGTACTTCGCGCTCAGGGCCCCGGACGGGCGTTATATAGGGACTCTCGAAGTTAGCCAAGACCTGACGGAGAAGCGCGCATTGACGGGCGAGAAACGCCTGGCGAGCGAGGGTTAAGCTCCGGCCGCCCGTCGCCCTCGGCCGAAGGCGCCCGCCGCCGGCCCTAGCCTAGGACGCCGGCGCGCCCGAAGCCCCGAAGGCGCGCGCCGCGGCTTGCCTAATCGCGCCCTTCATATATACTAGGATCGTGGATTATCCTCATCGTCCGTTTCAAAATGCCACTTTTACCCTAAGGAGCTCTCCGTGCTGCAAAAACAACCCGTGATGCGAAAGGTGCTCTATGCCCTGACGCCCATCGCGGCGTTCTCGGTATACCTGTACGGCCCGCGCGCGCTGGCCGTCCTGGCCGTGAGCGTCGGCGTGGGCTTCCTCGTAGAGTATCTCTTCGAGAAGAAGAAGGGCGGCAAGGTGAGCGAGGCCGTCTTCGTGACCGGCACGCTCTTCGCCCTATCCATGCCGCCCGCGGTCCCGCTATGGATCGTCGCCGTCGGCGTGGCCTTCGCGGTCTTCATGGCCAAGGAGGTCTACGGCGGCTTCGGGCGCAACATCTTCAATCCGGCCATCGCGGGACGTCTCTTCGTCTATATCTCGTTCGCGGGCGTCTTGGGAGCCAGCTTCTACCCGGCGGGCAACTTCGGCGCGGCCGCGGGCAGCCTCTTCGGCCGGCCCGACGCGGTGACGACCGTGACGCCCCTGGCGGCTTTGGGCGCCGGGGAGTCGGTCCCGGTCATGAACCTGCTCCTGGGCTTCCGCTCGGGATCCTTGGGCGAGTCGAGCGTGATCCTCATCGCCTTGGCCGCCGCCTACCTCATCTGGACCAAGGCGGCCCAGTGGCGGCTGATCGCCGCGACGCTCATTGGCGGCGTTGCCGTGGCCGGCGCCCTGCTCCTGGGCGGCGTGAGCCGCGCCTTGCCGATCGAGGCCCTCCTAGCCGGCAGCTTCCTCTACGTCGCGGTCTTCATGAGCACCGACCCGGTCTCCGCCCCCAAGAAGCCGCAGGCCCAATGGCTCTACGGCCTCCTCATCGGCTCGGTGATCGTGGTCATCCGCACCTTCAGCCTCTTCCCCGAGGGCACGAGCTTCGCCATCCTCATCGGCAACACCTTCGCCAGCCTCTTCGATAAGCTCGTAACGGACGCGGCCAAGCGCAAGGCGGCCGCCGCGCCGAGCGTGGCGAAGGAGGCCGGCAAATGAAGCTTAAGAAAGATTCGATCGCCTACGTGGTGGTCTTCACCTTCGTCGTGTCGGCGTTGTTCGTGACGCTCCTGGCTCTGGCGAACGAAGGTACCAAGCCCCTGGTCGCGGCCAACCGCGAATTCGCCGCCCAGTCGGCCGTGCTCGACGCCCTGGGCATCCCCTACGCGAATAAGGACGAGGCGCTACGGCTCTACAAGGAATCGGTCAGGCCCATAGAGGGCTCCAGCCCGAGGGCCTACCGCGCCGCGATCGACGGCCGGGAGTACCTGGCGGTCGAGCAGACCGGCGCCGGCCTCTGGGGCGCCATCGTCATCGTGCTGGCGGCCGACGAGACGCTCGAGCGCATCCGCGGCATACAGATCATCGCCCAGAACGAGACGCCGGGCCTCGGCGGCCGCATCGAGGAGCGCTGGTTCCTGGATCAATTCCGCGGCGAGCGCGCGGGCGGCGGCGTACGCATCGCCGTGGGCGCCGAATCCAAGGGCACGGGCGACGCCGACCCGGACAACGGGCTCATAGACGGCGTCACCGGCGCGTCGCGCACCAGCGTCGCCTTCGAGACCATCGTAAACGACGCCCTCGCGCGCGCGCGGGCCGTAGCGGGAGGCGCCGAATGAGCTCCAAGGCCATGAACATCCTTAAAGAGAATCTCTGGACGAACAATCCGATCTTCATCCAGATCCTGGGCATCTGCTCCACGCTGGCCGTGACGAACAGCCTGCGCAACACCTTCATCATGACCGTGGGCGTGGCCCTGACCACCGCCTTCTCCAGCATGACCCTATCGGCCATGAAGGACCTCATCCCGCGCAAGGTGCGCATGATCGTGCAGGTCCTGGTCATCTCGTTCTACGTGATCGTGATCGACATCGTGCTTCGCGCCTACCTGCCCGAGGTCTCCAAGCAGCTCGGGCCCTACGTAGGCCTCATCATCACCAACTGCATCATCATGGGCCGCGCCGAGGCCTTCGCCCAGGCCAACAAGCCCGGGCTTTCCTTCTGGGACGGGCTCACGAGCGGCCTAGGCTACATGGCGGTGCTGATGGCCATAGCCTTGGTCCGCGAGATCCTGGGCTTCGGCTCGGTCTTCGGCCTCAGGGTCCTACCCGCCGGCTTCGTGCCCTGGACCATCATGATCATGGCGCCCAGCGCCTTCTTCTTGGTGGCTATGGTGATGTGGTGGGCCAAGAACATGCAGGCCGCCAAGGCCAAGCCCGCGGCCGGCAAGCCCGGCGCGCCGGCGGCGCCGGCGGCGCCGGCGAAAGCCTAAGGAGGACGCCGTGATACCGCTCGTCAACCCGATTACGCTCTTCTTCGCGTCCATCTTTACCAGCAATATCCTCTTAACCAACTTCCTCGGGATGTGTTCCTTCATCTCCATCTCCAAGGATTGGCGGAGCTCCTTCGGCTTAGGGATGGCCGTGACCTTCGTCATGACCATCACCGCGGCGGTCAGCTGGGTCGTGCTCTACTACGTGCTCGTGCCGCTGGAGCTGGAGTATCTCTCCTTCATCGTGTTCATCATCGTGATCGCCGCGGTGGTTCAGGTGCTGGAGATGGTGATCGACCGCGCCAGCCCCGCGCTCTACATGAGCCTGGGCATCTTCCTGCCGCTCATCACGGTGAACTGCGCCATCTTGGGCGCCATACTCTTCATGCAGATCAGGAGCTACGGCTTTATCCAGTCGGTGGCCTTCGGCGCCGGCTCGGGCCTGGGCTGGTGGCTGGCCATCCTGCTCCTGGCGGCCATACGCGAGCGCGTGGAGAAGGCGCCGGTGCCCGCCGGCCTCAAGGGCCCGGGCATCACCATGGTTACCATCGGCTTCATGGCCATGGCCTTCATCGGATTCTCCGGCATGATAGCCGTACAGTAAGGAGGCGCGCGTTGAACCCCATAGTGCTCGGCCCCCTGGTGGCCGCGGGCCTCGCGGCCTTCCTGGCCCTCGTCATCGCCCTGGTCGACCGCGTCGTAAACGACTACGGCGAGGTGACCATCGACATCAACGGCGGCAAGCGCCTCTACAAGGTGCGCGGCGGCTCCCCGCTCCTGGGCACCCTGGCCGGCGAGGGCCTCTTCGTGCCCTCCGCCTGCGGCGGCCGCGGCTCCTGCGGCGCCTGCAAGGTCAAGGTCCTCTCGGACGTCGGCCCCCACCTGCCTACCGAGCTGCCCTACCTAAGCCCCCAGGAGCAGGCGCAGAACGTCAGGCTCTCCTGTCAGGTAAAATTAAAAAAAGACATCAACATCGAGCTCCCCGAGGAGCTCTTCAGCGTCAAGAAGTTCAAGGCCACGGTCGAAAGCATTCGCGACCTGACCTACGACATCAAGGAAGTGCTCTTCAAGTTGGACGAGCCCTCGGCGATCGAATTCGTGAGCGGCCAGTACGTGCAGATCGTCATCCCGCCCTACGGCGACATCGCGGAGAGCGTGCAGCGCGCCTACTCCATGTCGTCAAGGCCCTCCGATACCGGGCACGTGGAGCTCCTCATCCGCCTGGTGCCGGGCGGCATAGCCACGACCTACGTGCACAAGCACCTGAAGGAAGGCCAGAAGATGGAGCTCGTGGGGCCCTTCGGCGACTTCCACGTACGCGACACCCCGGCCGCCATGGTCTGCGTGGCCGGCGGCTCGGGCATGGCCCCCTTCAAGGCCATGTTCTACGACATGCGCGAGCGGGACGCCTTCCCGGAGAAGGATATCTGGTACTTCTTCGGCGCGCGCACGACCCGCGACATGTTCTACCTAGACGAGCTCCGCGCCCTGGAGAAGGAGTGGCCGCGCTTCCATTTCGTCCCCGCGCTCTCGGAGCCTAAGCCCGAGGAGAACTGGCAGGGCGATACGGGCCTCATTACCGACGTCCTGGACCGCTATATCAAGGACACGATCGGCAAGGACAAGGGCTTGGAGGGCTATCTCTGCGGTAGCCCGGGCATGATCAACGCCTGCATCAACGTGATGACCAAGAACGGGATACCCGAGCCCCAGATCTATTTCGACAAATTCGCCTAGCACTCCAGGAGGGAAGCTATGAAGAATACCGAAGCCCAGAAGAACGCCCTGGAGCGCATGCGGCCCGGCCATATCACGGCCCAGGGCTTCCTGGGGCACGATACCCGGAGCCTGGCGGACATCATCGAGGCCGACGAGGAGGAGCTCCGCCGCCTAGGCGTGGACCCCGATGAGGCGGCCGCCTACCTGGAGCGCCTGCGAGACGAGGGCCAGAAGGGCCTGGGCGAGCCCATAGGCGTCGACGGCCGCTGGGTGGTGACCACCGGCGACGCCCGCGGCATGCTCCCCTGCCCCTGGAGCGACGGGCTCTACCACAAGAACTCGATACGCATCCAAGAGGAGGACGGCTCGCTCGTCCTTATCTATAGCGACCTGTCCATACACCTGCTTAAGGCCCATCGTTTCCTGCAGGGCAAGGGCAGCGCGTTCAGGCTCGAGCCGGCGACGCTGGCCAAGCTCCTGTCGGCCCGCTAGGCGGGCGCGTAGGCGGATGGCGAAAGACCTAAGCCGCGGGCTGAAGGCGGCCGCGCAGCGCGCGCTTTTCAGCCTGGAGCAGTTCGGCCGGCACGAGATGGCCAACCACGCGGCCGCCGGCGCGTACGCCTTCCTCCTCTCGGCCCTGCCGGCCCTGCTCGTCGTGCTGTACCTAGGCTCCTTCATCTCCCGCGTCCTGGCCCCGGGCTCGCCCGGGGCCTTGCCGTTCATCATGCCGGCGCTCGACGCTTTCGGGGCCCGGGAGCTCCTGGGGCCCGTGCTCGAGCGGCCCATAGGGGGCCTGGCGGGCGCCTTCGGCCTGGTGAACCTGATCTGGGCCGCCCGGCTCTTCGTCGTATCGATACAACGCGGCGTACGCGTCATCCACGCGGGGAGCGCCGCGACGAACCCGGTGCGCGAGAACGCGCTGACCTTCGCCGTCGAGCTGATCGCCATCACCGCGGCGGTCCTGCTCCTGGCCCTGGCCCAGATCGGACGGAGCCTCATCGGGGCCTTGGGTTGGCAACCGGCCCGGGCCGCCTTGGGCCTCTTGGCCGGCTTAGGGCTCAGGGCCCTGCCTTTGGCCGTATTTTGGCTCTTCGTCTTCTTAACCTATCTGGGCGTGCCGCCGAAGCGCCCGAGCACCAAGCACGCCCTCCTCTCCTCGGCGCTCTGCGTGGTCTTCTACCTGGCCCTAAGCGCGCTCCTGGGGCTCTTCCTCTCGGGCGAGCGTTACGGACTCCTGTACGGCATCTTAGGAAGCCTCATCGCGGGGCTCATCAAGGTCTACTTCTTCTTCTGGCTCTATTTCTTCTTCGCCGAGCTCTGCTTCACGCTAGAGCACTACGACTCTCTCCTCTTCGCCCGCTTCCACGCCGTAGACACCGCCGAAAAGGCGCCCGGCGCCCTTGAGCGGCGGCTCTTCGCCCAACCGGCGCGGCTCTTCAGGCGCTACGCCCGCGATTACGCCGACGGCGAGGCCGTCTTCGGCCGCGGCGACCCCGGGGACGACGCCTTCTATCTGTACAAGGGCCGCATAGGCGTCTACCTGGACGATCCGGCGGCCGGGGCCGCGCCGGCCGCCTTTATCGAAGAAGGCCAGTTCTTCGGCGAGATGGCCTCGGTGCTCAAGGAGCCGCGCTCGGCCTGGACGGTCGCCTCCGGGCCATGCACCGTCTTCAGGCTGCCCGCCGCCCTGTTCCAGAGCGTGCTCCGGGCGGACTCGGCGGCGGCCATGCGGCTCGTTGGCTCCATGGCGGCGCGCCTAGCGGCCAATAACGGGCGGGAGCGGGTAGACTCGTGAGGATCGTGGCGGTTTCGGATACCCACGGCGACCCGCGCGGCCTCGTGGCCGTGCTCGGCAAGCTCGGCGCCTCGGCCCATATGATCGTGCACCTGGGCGACGGGGCGGACGACCTGGAGGCGGCAAGGCGCTACGGCTCGATCATGCCGCCCAGCCAGGCGGTCTGCGGCAATATGGACGAGGCGGGCGCGCATCCGCTCCTGCGGCCGATATGGGCCTACGACCGCAAGCTACTCCTGGCCCACGGCCACCGCTACCTCTCGGGCGACTCGTACGCGCCTATGATAGCCGCGGCCAAGCGCGAGGGCGCCGAGGCCTTCATCTTCGGCCATACCCATGTGCCGTTCTGGGAGGAGATACAAGGCGTCCTCCTCATTAATCCCGGCAGCCTTTCGCGGCCGCGGGGGCGGTTCGGCCCCAGCTTCGCCGTATTGGAGATCCCGCCGGCCGGCATGGGCCCCATCGAGGTAAAGATGTACGAACTCTCGGGCGGCATCTCGCGGCCGCGCTTCCGGAGCATACGGCCGTGAGCCCGGGACGCGGGAAGCGGTCGAACGGGGCTGAAAAGCGCGCGCGCACCGTTACAGTGCGGGACACGGGCGGCGTACGGCCGCGCGTCCGGGCGCGGGGCCTCATCCTCGTCGGCGCCGGGGCCGCGCTCGTCCTGGCCGCGCTCGGCTTTACCCTCGGCGCCGGGCTGTTCAAGCCCGGCGGCCCCTTCGGCGGACCGGCGCCGGCCGAGCTGGAGCGCTCGTTCAACTCTTACCTCTCCGCGCTTTCGGAGGCGGGCTATCTCGTGCTGGTAGAAGCGCGGCAGGAGCTCGTCCTCCGCGACCAGATCGCCGGCCGGCTCTTCGGCGACTCGGCCGTCGGCAGGTTCCTAAACCTGCGCTCCGACGCCGTCATCGAGCTCTCCGCCTACGCCGATCTCTTCTTCTGCGTGGACCTCCGCGCCTCCTGGTCGGTCCGCTACGATCCTAAGGACGGCGGGAGGCTATCCTTGGCCATGCCGCCCCTGGGCTTCCTGCCCCCGGCCTTGCGTAGCGACAGCGTGCGGGCGCGCGCGGCCGAGCGCTCGATCTTCTTAAATGAAAAGGAATTAATCGACGTGGCCAAGGCGGCGCTGTCGACGCGCTTCATAGAGCTCGCGAGCCGGCTCTGCGACGACGAGGCGATACGGGCCAAGGCGGCCGACTCGCTCCGCTCGCTCGCGGCCGAGTTCGCCCGGAAAGCCGGCGTAGAAATCGCGTCGACGGACCTGGCCTTCGCCCCGGCGGACCGCTAAGGTGGGCGAACCGGGCGTACGCGGGCCTTCGCGGGCGGCGGCCGACGCCGCGGCGAGCTCCGGCGGGGCGGCGATCATCCTCGCGTCGGCCGAACGAGGCGCCGGCAAATCAACGGCTTTCGCGCTCGCGGCGGCGAGCGCGGCGGCGCGGGGCTGGGAGACGGGCGGGATACTCTGTCCGGGCGCGTATCGCGACGGCGAGAAGTCGGCCGTGCTCTGCCGAGCCCTGTTCGCGGACGGAGGCCCGGCCGAGCCCTGGGAGCTAGCCCGGGTCAAGCCCGATTTCGTCTCCGGCGCCGCCGCCGGCATGCGGCAGGCCGGCCAAGGCTCGCCGCGCGGCCCGAGGCCCGTCCTCGCGGCCGACGGTCAGAGCTTCTCGTACGGAAAATGGCTCTTCTCGCTCAAGGGCCTAGCGCGGGCCGACGCCGCCTGCGTCGACGCGTTACCGCGGCCCTCGGCGGACGACGGGGCCTCCGCGGACGGCGTCGCCGACGGGGCCGGCTTTCCGACCGCCGCGAGGGAGCGCGTCGTCTTCATCGACGAGATCGGCCCGCTCGAGCTCGCGTTCGGCCTCGGGCTGACCAGGACCCTCGCCGCCGTAGACAGCCTGGCGACCGCCTCGGCCGGCGCCGCCTCGGACGGAGCGGCGCAGGGGAATCGGAGAAGGGAGGCGTCGGTAGCGATCGTCGTCGCCGTACGGCCCGAGCTGGCCGGAGCGCTGGCGGAACGTTGGCCCGGATCGCGCGTTATCCGTGCCCAGGCGGCGACTATGGCGGCCGAAACTCTGGCCGAAGGCCTCGCGGCGGCCATTCGGAGCGTCTTCGGCCTAGACGATTTAGTTCCCGACTGATAGCCGCGAGACGGCGCGGCCGTCGCCTGAGTAGCGCAGGGTCCGGTTCAAGGGATCGGCGACGCGCTCGCCGCGGTAGATAAAGACGTAGCTATAGTCGCCCGGAGCCAGGCTCAGGTTAAGTTCATAGCGCCCCGGGCTCGTCTCGTTAAGCTCGTGGATGAACGGATCCCAATCGTTAAAGCTACCGGCCACGCTGACGCGCTGCCCCGCCTCGCCCTCGAAGTAGAAGTGGGCCCCGCCGGAGACCGCCGGATTCCAGACGCCCAAGACCGTGCGGGGACGCTCCGGCAACGAGGCGAGCGATAGGGCGGCGCCGGTACGGTCGTCCCGGGCGCGCGCCGGATTCGTCGGGTCGGCCCCCCAGGCGCCGTCGGTCACCAGGCGATAGGCTACCTGCGTCGCGTCGCCGTAGGGCAGGGGCAGGGCCAGGACGAACACGCCGTAGAGATTACGTTCGAAGCTATGGACCGTGCGCCAAGCTTCGTGGGAAAAGGCCGCGCCGACGAAGCGATACGGGCCGGCGGCGCTTAACACTAGCGAATTCTCCACGACATGGGGCGGCTCGGGCGCCCGCAACCCCGTTAGGTGCAGGTGTAACCTCACGGAGCTTTGGTCCATGGCCGCGGCCGGGGCGGCGGCGGCCAGGCAAAGGGCTAGCGCTACAAGGGCAAGGCGGCTTTTCATCGTTACTCCGCTCTTACTATCGGCATCCAGGGCTCGAAGCTATAACCTTGGGGCGCGATTTGGGCTTCGAACGCATTCCGCTATACAATCGTCGATTTCAGCCGTTAATATACGGAGAGAGACAGGGATGCCGACGCTCAAAGATATAGACGCCTTTAAAGATTCGCTCCTCAGGCTCGGCGACGAGCCGGCTACCATCGCCCGCTGGGGCGAAGCCCTCGAGGAACCGCCGGCGCCTACGCGCGAGCCGGCGGGCGCCTCCTCTACCGATGCGGCATACGAAGAGCCTGAACCGGAGCTTCAGCTCGGGGGCGAGGCCGGCGACGACTTTTCCGCGTTCCTCGACGAGCTCGCTCTCGACGAGCCCCCCGCGGCCGCCATAGAAGGCCGCTCCGAGCCGGAGGGGGAGCCGGGCGAGTTGGATATCTCGGATCTCGGCTTGGAAGCGCCCGAGGGCTTCGGCGCCTCGGCGGGCGACGATTTCGGCCTGCCGCCCGATCTTCTAGCCGGCTTGGCGGATGAGGCGGAGGAGGCCGAACGGATCGGCGGGGATTCGCCCGGACTCGAAGACCTAGGCTCCGCGGACGATTTCGGCCTGCCCGAGGATCTAGCCCAGGAAGCGCCGGAGCCCGAAGATCTAGGCTCCGCGGACGATTTCGGCCTGCCCGAGGATCTAGCCCAAGAGGCGCCGGAGCCCGAAGACCTAGGCTCCGCGGACGATTTCGGCCTGCCCGAAGGCTTCGACCTAGCCGATGAAAGCCCCGCGGCGCCCCTAGGCGGCGCCGGTGAGCCGGAGCCCGCCGGCGAGCCGTCAGGCTTCGACCTGCCTGACTTCGCTTCCGACGAAGGCGGCCTCGAGCTCGGCTCCGAGGGGCTTTCGCCCGACGAGTCGGCCGCGCCTGACGAGTCGGCCGCGACCGACGAATTCAGCCTCGGTTCGGAATCGCTCGAAGGCGATTCGTTCGACCAGTTCGACCTGGGGGGCGACGCCTCCGTCGGCTTCGGCTCAGTACCCGAACTCGGCGAGGACCTGTTTAAATCGGGCCCCGGCGACGTCGACAGCCAGCTCGCCGCGCTCGACGGCGAGCTTCCCGAGGCGGACAATTTCTCGTTGGACGGCGGCTGGGGAGCCGATTTCTCCATCCCCGGGTTTGAAATGCGGGCTCCCGAGCCTAAGAAGGCGGAGAAGGCGCCCTCGGCCGCGGCCGTCGCCTCCCTTGAGAACGCCTTCGGCTCCGGCGCCGCGGAGGGCGCCGCCAAGCCTAAGGCCAAGGCGGTGGAGCTGGACGAAGCGCAGGTCGACGCGCTGCAGGACAGCCTCCTCTCCTACCCCTTGAACCTCCGCCTGGCCATCGAGGACATCATAGCCAACGGCAAGGGCGGCGAGGATCAGCAGGCCGAGCTCGTCTGGCTCCTGGTTAACCGCTCGGGCGCCAGGGAAGCCGCCAAGGTCGCGGGGAAAATACTCAAGCGCTACATCGAAGTGCCCTCGGGCTTCGAGAAGCGGAGCGGGGCCGCCTTCGAGGAGCAGAAAGGCAGCTTCGCCTACGTCTTCGTCCACTCGATACTGCCCATGGTCCAGGCCGCCCTCGTCGCGGCGGCGGCGGCGGCGGCGCTATTCTTCCTAGGGTATAATTTCGCCTATAAGCCGATCCGCGCCGCCTCGTTGTACGCCGAGGGCCATAGGCAAATCGGCGCGGGGCTCTACGCCGAATCGGAGACGCTCTTTAACCGAGCCGACGAACTATGGACCATGAAGCCCTGGCATTTCCGCTACGCCGAGGGCTACGCCGAGGCCGCGCAATACGCGCGGGCGGCGACCATGTACGAACGGCTCCTCAGGCGCTGGCCTAACGAGGTACGGGCGGCCTTGGATTACGCGTCCATGGAATCCCGGGAGCTACAGGCCTTCGAGAAGGCCGAGGGCATACTGAACCGCTACGTCCTGGAGCGCTCGGGCCAGTATTTTAACCGCGACGCCCTCCTGCTCTCGGCCGATAATTACCTGGCATGGGCCGATTTCGAAGAGCAGCGCTACGAGGGGCCGAAGCCCGAGCTCCTCGGCCGATTATACGAGGAGGCCAGGCGCCGCCTCGCCCTGGTCATGGAGAAGCACGGCCGCAGCGACGCGTACCTGGAGCGCATGCTGGTCTATTTCATGCGCGTAGAACGCGCCGGCGCCGCCGATAAGGCCGACGACGTCGAGGCGCTGGCTAAATATTTCATGGAGAGCGCGAGGAGCGAATTCTCGGCGGCCACCTTGGCCGAGGCGGCCGCCTATCTCCTGGCGAAGGGTCGGCTCGACTACCCCAACCGCCTGCTCCTGGCGGCCATAGACCGCGACGGCCGCTATCCGGAGAGCTACAAGGTCCTCGCCGACCTCAATCGGCTCACGGGCTTCCCGGAGGAGGAGCGGCGGGCGCTCGAATTCGCCTACCGCTTCTTCGGCGAGGCCGACGAGGCCGGCCCCCTCGGCCAACGCCGCGTCCGCGCGTACCTGGAATCGGCGATACGCTTGGGCGAGCTGCGGATCGCCGCGCGCGAGAACTTGGCCGCGGAGGAAACCCTGGAGAAAGCGGTCCGGCGCTACGAGCGCGCCCTGACCGAGCGCGTCCTCCGCGCCGAGGCATCCTTCGGGCGGGCCTACGCCCTGCTAGCCGACATTCACTTCCTGGAGCGCCGCGATTTCCCGGCGGCCCTGGCCCTGTACGAACGGGCCGAGCTCAACGGCTATTACTCGCCGGCGGGCGACTACCGGCGGGGCTATATGCACTACTACGGCGAGCCGGCCGACGCGGGCATGGCGCTGCTGTATTTCCACCGCGCGGCCCTGGACCGCGATCCCTCGCCCTACCTCCTCTGGGCCCTGGCTAACGCCCTGTACGAGCGGGGCGACTACGCGGCCGCCCAGGGCTACTATTCGATGCTCGTCGATACGATGCAGTTCGAGCTATCGACGATGAGCCTCGTCGAGCCGCAGAACCGGCCGTCGCACCAGGAGATCGTCGAGCTCCTGATGATGGCGAACAACAACCTGGGGGCCAGCCTGATCCGCGTCGCGGAGCGGAGCGGCGACGCCTCGCGGCGCGCGGGCGCCATGGTGTCCTTCACCGAATCGTCCCGGCTCTTCGACGCGCTCGTCCGCGACCAGGCGACGATGCTGCGGCCCGAGCAGAAGAACCTCGGGTTCCTGAACATGGACTTCATCCTGCACCCGCAGCGCGGCATCGACCTGGCCACCTATAGGCAGCTGCCCATCGACATGGCCTATCCTAAGCGCTGAGCAATTTCGCCGCCGGGCGACTATAGTTAAGCCGAGGTATGATTCGAAGCGCGGCCGCGCGGACGGGAGGGAGCCCATGGATTTCCTTACCGACAGGACCTGGATGAAGTATCTCTATGCGGGCGGCGCGGCGGAGCGCTTTAGCTGGGGGCCGTACTCCCTGGCCGGGGTCATCTCGCCCGAGCGGGGCGGCGAGCGCTACCGCTACCGCCTCTTCGCCTTCGAGGCGGGGGCGAGTTCGCCCTTCGCCGCGATCAACCTGGAGACCGACCTCCTGGGCGCCTGGAAGCTGACCCTGGAGCTGGGGCGCGAACGGAGCGTGCTAGCGTCGATGGACGCCCCGCCCGATTACGAATCGTTCAGGGCCATGGCGGTAGCCGCCCTGGCTAAGCTCGCCCCGACCGGCCCGGCCGCGCCCGCCGGCCAGCGCCGCGCCGGGCGCGGGCCGGGCCGGCGTAGGCCGAGCCCCAAGAAGGATAGCCGATGACCGACCGACTCCGGCGCGGGCGCCTCGCCCGGCCCGCGCGCGGCGCCCGCGCCGCCGCCTTCGCCCTCCTCGCCCTCCGGGCGCTCGCGTCGCCCGGAGGGATCGCGAGCGCCGAGGAGATCGGCTCGGCCCACGGCTTCTCCATCGACCTGCCGGAGGGCATGGCCCTGCTTTCGAGCGACGGCAAGGACCGTTTCTCGTTCGGGCCGCCCGACGGGCTCTTCCAACTCGACATCATCGTCTACGACGCCGCCCGCTACGCGGACGCCGGCGCGATGGCCCAGGACCTTATGCGGCGGCTGTCCGCCCAGGGCTCGACGCGGCGTTTCGCCTACGCCGGGATGGACGCGGCGCTCGCCGAGCTGCGCTTCGGCTCCGGGACCGGGTCGACGCGGGGGCAGGCCGTCTTCCTAAACGGCGTCCCGAAGGGCTCCGCCGCGGCGTCGGCCGGCGCGTCCGGCTCGACCGGCTCGGCCGGCGACGCGTCCGCGCCTCCGCCGGCCTACGACCTGGCCTTATTGGCGTATGCGCCGAGCTCCTCGTACGCCAAGGCTAAGGACCTCATCCTCTCGACCCTGGACGGCTTCTCGGCCGGCCCGGCCTATCGCGCCGCGCCGGGCCCTCTCGGCGCGGCCGCACGGGCGGGCCTAAGCCCGGAGCGTCCGGCCCAGGCCCAGATACGCTTCGGCCAAGCGCTCATATCCGTCCCCTGGCTACCGGCCGAGGGCCGCGCCGCCCAGGAGATCGTCGAACGTGAATATCGCGTCCTGTTGCCCTACGGCGCCAAGCCCGAGCTGGTGACCGAGGCCATGCGCCGCTTCTACCGCATGGCCTGGCGCGACTCCGCCCCGTCGCTCGAGCGGCTCGGGCTCGAGCTGGCCCGCGCCTGGGAGAACGGCTCATGGGCCGGCGCGGAGCGCCCGGCGGGCCTCGTCGAGCGCGAAGCGACGGAGGCAAATGCCGTCCAAGCGCCGTCCCCGGCCGCGGCTTCGGCTTCTGCCGCGGCCGCCCCGGCGCCGCGCTTCGGCGCGCCGGCCAGCCCGCGCGAGTACGCCGGCGCCTTGCTAGCCTGGGTCCAAGCCTGGCGCTACGAGCGCGATCCCTCGGGTTCGGACGTCGTCAACCCTTTGAGCGCCGCCATGGAGGGGCGCGGCGACTGCGACTCGAGGGCCCTGGTCATGCTGACCCTGTTGCGCAGGGAGAACATACCGGGCATCCTGCTCGTATCGCTCAAGCATCAGCACGCGCTGGCGGGCTTGGAGCTGCCCGGACCGGGCGCCCGCTTCCCGTATAAGCAAAAACAGTGGCTGGTAGCCGAAACGACGGCGCCCGTCGGCATCGGGCTCATAGATCAGGCCCAGTCGGCCGTAGCCGATTGGTTCGCCGTAGACTTCGTCCCCTAGGTCGCCGGCGAAGCGACTACGTCGGCGAAGCGACCGCGTCGGCGCAGCGCCTCGCGTCGGCGAAGCGCCTCGCGTTGACAGTTCGTAAGCCGACTGTCTATACTTCCCCCCTACGCGGCCGACGAGGCTACGCGACGGAGGCAACTAGGTGGACACGCTCAGCGGAAATTATCGAGATAATATAGTCGAGATGATGAAGCACGCGCGCGCTTCGATGGATATCGGGCCGGATAGCGTCTACGCCGAAGCCAATACCAAAATACTGCCCTTCATCGACCGGATCGTCCAGGATTGGACCCTGCCGGCCAGCGAGATCCGCAATTTTCAAAACCTTGAAAGGCTGGCCGAGCTCGCCCGCCAAGGCAAGTCCTGCCTCCTCCTGCTCGAGCATTACAGCAACTTCGACTTGCCGGTCTTCTCGTATCTGCTTCGGCAGAGGGGCCAGGGCGGCAAAGACATCGAATCGAACATCGTGGCCGTGGCGGGAATCAAGCTCAGCCAGACCGATCCGGTAATCACGGCCTTCGCCGAGGCGTACTCCCGCCTGGTGATCTATCCCAGCCGCTCCCTCGAGATCATCAAGCGCAATATCAAGGACCCCAAGGAGCTCGTTTCCGAGATGATGCTCGGCTCCAGCATCAACCACGCGGCCATGAAGAAGCTCGGCGAGCTCAAGGTAAGCGGCAAGCTCATCCTGGTCTTCCCGGCGGGCACGCGCTACCGCCCCTGGGACCCGTCCAGCAAGCGCGGCGTTCGGGAGATCGACTCGTACCTGCGCTCGTTCGATTACATGTGCCCCGTCTCGATCAACGGCAACGTCCTACGCGTCAATCCCGCCGGCGAGATGAAGGAAGACGAGCTCGTGAAGGACGTCGTCGTCTATGACGTGGGCGAGCCCATCGAGTGCCGCGGCTTCCGCGAGGCGATCAAGCATAGCAGCCACTTCAACGACGACAAGAAGCAGGCGGTGGTCGACGCCCTGATGGCCAAGCTCGACGCCATGCACGAGGCGGTCGCCGCTACGCTTAAGGCCTAGGCCGATCCCACCGGTCTAGCGGCCCGGCGCCATCGGCGCGCCGCCCTCGGCGAACCGCCATAGGCGTTCCGCCGGCCCGCTCAATACCCGCCGTACCCGAGTATCTCGTCGACGCGTATCAAGACGCGCGCCTGGGCGATCCAGCGCCCCTCCCGCAGGCTCATCCTGGGTACGGCGGCCAGGGCGAAGGCGCCCCGGACTTCCCGCGGTTTATTGTGGACGATGCCGGTCAGGTACGCGCGCAGGGCCGCCCGGGCCGCGTCGGCCATGGCGGCGCGGCGGGCGGCGACCGGTTGGGGTAGCGGCCCGCCGTCGCCGGCCGCCTCGGCCGGGTCGGCTTCCAGGTCGAAGCGCGCGGAGCCCTGGCCCTGGCCGGAGGCGTGGCGGCTGCCGCGCCAGGCCTGATACTCGGCGCGGGCCGCCGGATCCAGGTTCCATTCCACCGGGACGATGACGACCGAGCCCTCCAGCCTGGGCTTACCGAAACGGAAATCCCGCGAGCCCCAGGCCGGCGCCAGGCGCGGCCTAAGCTCGAAGCGCTCCTCGATGGCGCGCGCGCGGTCGCTCGGCGTATAGCTAAACTCGAAGCCCCAAGCCATGGCGCCGAAGACCCAGCGCGCCTCCTCCAAGACGGATCGGGCCGCCTCGCCGACCGGGACCGTCGGGCTGAACGCGGGGTCGACGACATCGGAGAAGCCGGCCGGGCTCGGTGGCCGGATCAGGTCCGCGGGGAACTCGGCGCGGATGACCAGGTCGCGATCCTGCGCCAGGGCCCGGGGGCCTAAGCCGACCAGGCCCGCGAGGGCGACGAAGGCCGCGGCAAGCGCGGCCGCGCGGCGAGCCGCCGGGGCGCGCCGGCGAACGGGCTCCGACACGGCCGCTAGTCCCCGCGGATCAGGCGACGGATGGGGTTCACCCCGAAGCGGATCGGGAAGTAGAGCGCCGCCGCGCCGAAGCCGAACAGATGCGTCAGGTGCGCCACGTTGCCGCCCCGGCCGAAAAGCTCCGACCAGAGCTCCATGGCGGTATAGGCGGCCACGAGCACGGCGGACGGCACCGGTAGCACGCCCCAGATGTAGATCTTAGCCCGCGGATGCAGGACGGCGAAGGCCAGGAGCACGGCGTAGACCGCGCCGGAGGCGCCGACGAGGCTCGCGCCCCAGCCGCCGCCGATCGCGAAGGCGGCGAACGAAAGCAAGCCGGCTACGAAGCCCGAGAGCAGGTAGAAGAGCAGGAACTCACGGCTACCCAGCTCGCGTTCGACGGCGCTCCCGAAGAAGAAGAGGCCGAGCATATTGAACAAGAGGTGCCGCGTGCCGGCGTGCACGAACATGTAGGTAAAGGGCTGCCAGACCCAACCCAGGCGCACGACGGCCGCCGGGATAAGGGCCAGGTAGAACCCAAGGTCGCGGATCAGGTAGCCGAGCGCGAACACGAGGACGTTGACGCCGATGAGCACCAGCGTCACGTTGCCGTTGGTATACCGGAAGGGCCGGCGGATTCGCTGCAGTACAGTCATGGTATCAATGTACGTAAAATCGCTGCCGGCTTCTAGTAGCGCCGGCGTATATCGCCGCCGCCCGGCCGACGCTCCCGGGAGTTGAGCCCCGCCGCCCCTTCGCCGTATTATAAAGCCATGCCGCCGACGCCGAACGCAGCGCCTAATTGCCTCGACTGCGCCCAGTTCTACGTTACCTGGGACCCGAGCTTCCCGCGGGGCTGCCGCGTCTTCGAGATCAAGAGCCGCTCGCTGCCGAGCCACGAGGTCTTCGCAGCCACCGGCAGGCATTGCCCCGCCTTCGAGCCGAAACGCAGGCGGGCCGAGGGCGGCTAAGGCCGCTCGGCTAAGGCCGCTCGGCGCGAGACGCCGCTCGGCGCGCCTCTGGGCGGCCGCATGCCGCGCCGACGCGCCTAGCCATCGCGAGGGCCGCCTCGCTATACTCCGGGGCATGCAGGACATACTCGAGCGCGCCCGGGCGGAATCCCTGCCCTACGCCGCCGGCGGCAAGGTCGCGACCTATATCCCCGCCTTGGCCTCGGCCCCCGCCGAGGCGCTCGGCCTAGCCGTCACCGACGCCGAGGGCCAGGTCTACGAGACCGGGGAATCCCGCGCGCGCTTCAGCGTGCAGAGCATCTCCAAGGTGCTCGCCCTAGCCTACGTCATAAGCGAACGGGGCGAGGACGCGGTCTTCGACCGGGTCGGCAAGGAGCCCAGCGGCGACCCCTTCAACTCGATCATACGCCTTGAGACCAGCGCCAAGCGCCGTCCGTTCAACCCCTTCATCAACGCCGGCGCCATCGTGGTGTCGGCCATGATGCCTGGCGACGGCGCGGCCGAACGGGCCGCCGGCTTCGTTAGGTTCGCCGCCGGCCTCTCGGGCGCCCAGAAACTATCGATCGACGATACGATCTACGAATCCGAGCGCGAGCACGCCTACCGCAACCGCTCCATCGCCTGGTTCCTGAAGGAGCTTAGGCTGCTCGACGGCGAGGTCGAGGACGCCCTAGACGGCTATTTCATGCAGTGCGCGCTCGCGATGAACGCGGCCGAGCTGTCGCGCGTCGGGGCGGTCTTGGCCCTGGACGGCTACGACCCGGTGCGGCGGGAGCGGGTCCTGGGCGCCCGCGCGGCCCGCGTCATCAAGAGCCTCATGGCCACCTGCGGCATGTACGACGGCTCGGGCGAGTTCGCCGTCGAGGTGGGCATACCGGCCAAGAGCGGCGTGGGCGGGGGCGTCGTGGCGGCCGTGCGCGACCGCATGGGCCTGGGAGTCTACGGCCCCGCCCTGGACGAGCGCGGCAATTCGGCCGCCGGCGTCGAGGCCCTGAGGCGCCTGTCCGTCTCCCTCGACCTGCGCGTGCTCTAGCCCACGGGCGCGGTATCCCGGCCCCCGGCGGCATCCCGGCTCCCGGCGGCTCATCCTTAGGCCAGGAGCTTGATCCTGGCGAAGACGTACTCCAGCGAGTCCCGAGACAGGGTGTAGCGTAGCCAGGGCGAACCTTCCGGCCGGTCGCGGTACAGCGCCTCGCGCTCGATGTACGGCCGCGCCGCGCCCTCCCGCGTCCAATACACCAGGGAGACGTCGGAACCGTCGATCTCGATCCCCGTAAAGCCGCCGCGCGCCGTGGCGCAGCCGGAGTTGAACATGCAGGGTACCAGGAGCTCCTCGCGCTCGTACAGGCTGCGCGACACCTTGAATTTCCGCTCCTTCTTGGACAGGCGCTTGAACTCGGCGGCGTAGATCTCGATCAAGGAGACGAGGCGCGCGCGCTCCTCGCCGGCCGCCAGGGTGTACTGCCTGAGCAGGGCCTCGATGTTCCAGCGGAGGCTGTCGTACTTGCTGTAGGACTCGAAGAGCGGCCGGTGCGTATGGCCGGCGACCACCGCGCAGCCCAGCTCCTTGGCCGCGCGGTAGATGCGGCGCTCGGCCTTAAAGCGGCGCTTGCTGGTCATCGGGAGCTCGGCGTTAGGTATCTTCAGCGGGTCCGCGATATAGCGAACGATCAAATCGGATAGATAGTTATATTTCATAAAGAATTTGCTCGACTGATGCCCGTGGAAGGCCAGGACCGAGCCGTGCTCCCCGTCCAGCCGCAGGGCATGGTCCAGGGGGAAGCGGCCGTCGTCCTGGGCCAGGAGCCCCAGGTCATGGTTGCCGACGATCTTCACCAGGCGCCCGGCCGCCTTGAACTCCTCGAAGAGCCCGTACAGGCCGGCGTAGGCGGCCCGGATGTCGCGCAGAGGGAACTTATGCAGCTCCTCCACGTCGCCGTTCAGGACCAGGGTATAGCCCCTGGGCAGGTAATGCGACGAAAGCGCGCCGGAGAAGAGCTCCTCGTTGCGCCTGAAGTCGTCGCGCGACGAGCGGTCGCCCAGGTGCAGGTCGCTGACGAAGAGGTAGCGCCGCCCCGGACCGAGCTCGTCGCTCCTCGCCGAATCGTACAGGCCGCGCATCGTCTGGTAAAACTCCTGGTTCTTCATCCGCGCCCTCCGGCCCGATCCTAGGCCCGGTCCGTTAAGCCGGCGCGAGCGGCTCGTTAGCTTACGGTTAGCCGCCCGGGACGAGCACGGCGGCCGACGCGCCCGGGGAGGGGCGCTTGCTTCCCGCGCGGCCTTAGCCCATAGTTAGGCCATGGGGGATATACTCATAGCCACGAGCGGCTACTCGTATGACGATTGGCGGGGCGCGTTCTATCCGGAAGGCTTGGCCAAGGACGAGTTCCTGCGCTACTACGCCCTCTTCTTCCCCTTCACCGAGCTCAACTTCTCGTACTACGCCATGCCGGAGGCGCGCCGCCTCAGGGCCATGGCCGAGCGCACGCCGGCCGGCTTCATGTTCAGCGTCAAGGCGCATAAGAGCCTAACCCACGAGCCGGGCCCGGGCTGGCGGGACGACGCGGCCGCCTTCGCCCGGGCCGCCGGCGCCTTGGCCGAGCTGGGCAGGCTGGCCGCCGTCCTCGTCCAGCTCCCCTACTCGTTCCACTATCGGCCCGAGACCCGCCGTTATCTCGCGGCCCTGCTCGGGGCCCTGGCGCCCCTGCCCGTGGCCGTCGAGTTCAGGAACGACGAGTGGCAGGGGCCGCGGGTACTCGAGGAGCTCCAGAAGCGCGGGGCGGGCGTGGTCGGCGTAGATCGGCCGGAGCTGCCGGGACTCCCGCCCGTCTCGGAGGCGGTCACGGCGGGGCTGGGCTACGTGCGCTTCCACGGGCGTAACGAGGGAGCCTGGTGGACGGGCGATAACGTGAGCCGCTACGACTATCTCTATTCGTCCGACGAGCTGGCGTCCTGGGCGCCGAGGCTCAAGCGCATGGCCAAGGAGGCTCGCGTCCTCTACGTGGCCTTCAACAACCACGCCAAGGGCAAGGCCGTGCGCAACGCCGGCGAGCTTAAGGCTCTCCTATCGCCCCCATAGCGGGCGCCGAGGCTATGGCGAGCTCCGCCTCGCCGGGACCGCCGAATTCGTCGGCGGAGAGGCGCAGGTAGCCTTCCTCGTCCATGGTCATGACGAGGGCCGTCTTCCAACGTTCCAGGTTGCGCCGTAGGTACTCGGCGCAGAGCCCTACGGCCTCGGCGTCCGACTTGGACGGTATCATCAACTCCGCGTAGCCTTCGCCGTAGGCGACGATCGATAGCCAGCGCATCTTGAGCACCACGTCGCAGACGTTGGCGCAGCCGGGCACGCGATCCTGATGCTGGCGTATCCAGTCGTCATGGAAGCCGGGAACCAAGACGGGCCGGCCTCCGGGGAGCAGCCAGACCGCCCCGCGGGTCCAGGCCCAAGGCTCGAGCTCCCGGTAGGGGCGATCAGCCATCCAAGGCCCCCTCGGGCAGGCCTAGGCGCGCCAGCAGGGCCTGGAAATGGGGCGGCAAGGAGGCGCGGAGCTCGAGGCCGCCGCCCAAGGGCAGGGAGAGCCGCCACGCGTAGAGGAAGAGGCGCTTAGCCCCCAGGCTCTTGGCCGCCTCCTTATTGCGCCTAAAGTCGCCGTGCCTATCGTCGGCCACGATCGGCCAACCGGCCCCGGCGAAATGCTGGCGAATCTGATGCATACGGCCCGTCCCGAGCTCGGCCTCGACGAAGGATAGGCCCTCGGCGGAGGCGATCAGGCGGTAGCGGGTCTCGGCGGAGAGCTCGCGGCCCTTCGCCCGGACGGCGTCGGTCAGGACGCCTCGAGCCGGGTCGGGCCGGCCGAAGACCGCGGCCCGATAGACCTTGCGCGCGTCGTCCCCGGCTAGGAGCTCCGAAAGCCAGGCCGCGTCGGCCGCGCTCTTAGCCAGGGCCAGGCAGCCGGCCGTCTCCTTGTCCAGGCGATGGACCAAAAACGGCCTAAAGCCGTAATCCCGCTCCACGGCGTCGGGTACGGAGACGCGCACGCCCTCTCCGGGCTGAGAGGCCAGGCCGGAGGGCTTATCGATGACGATTATGCGGCTGTCTTCATAGAGGATGGGGATCACGGCGCCAAAGCATAGAGTCTCGGGCCCCGCTTGTAAAGGATGCGTCGCCATAACGGCTCGTTAGGGGGGCGTTGACATGGGGCGAGGGCTTAGGCTACTTTACAGGCCGATAGACCGACTATCGGGCGATTAACTCAGCGGGAGAGTGCTACCTTCACACGGTAGAAGTCACTGGTTCAATCCCAGTATCGCCCATAACGATTTACGTGATATGCTACCCCCTAAAAGGGCACTGTGACTTGCAAGTGTGACTTTTTAGGGGGAGCATCAAGATGAGTCCCAAGCGCCGTTCCGAAGTATCCCGTTTCACCTTTACCCTCTTCAAGCGATCCTCCAAGTCGGGCGGATCGGTCCTCTATGCCCGAATCATCGATTCGAAGACCGGGGCCATCCTTGCCCAGCGCTCGACGGGCACCAGCGACGAGCGCATGGCCGCCGCCGAAGCGGGTAGGCTACTGGCGGAGCTCCCCCTCGCGGCCATGAGCCAGGCGAGGGAAGACAGCCAGGCCGCCGATTTTGCGGAGGCCGAAAAGCTTCGCGATACGATGGCTTCCCGCTTCTTCACCCAGTTCTGGGAGGACGGCTCCACCTACCTGGCCGCGCGAGATGACGCGGGTAAAGCGCTCTCCCGTATGTACGTCCTCAATCAACGGTCCTCGGTCAAGCGTTTCGCTTCGCAGTACCCCCTATTCCAGCGTACGCCTCTCAGAGCGCTTACGCTGCTCATCCTGGAAGGTTTCCGGGACTACCTCCGTACCAAGGGCGTCTCTCCGAACACCCGCAACGCCGCCCTCAACTCGCTTCGGTCCCCAATATCCTGGGCTCAGAAGCGAGGCCTCATCGACGCGTCCTTCAGCTTTTCCGCCATCGAACGTCCGAAGACCACGTACCGCAAGCGGGGAGTCCTCACGAACGAGGAAGTAGCAAAGATCATCGCGCTCGAAGTGGCTCCCGTGTGGGAAGGAGAAGAGTCCGGCAAAGTACACCTCGATGTCCGTCCGAGGCCCCGTCTCGGCAAGGGCGGCAAGCATGAAGGTCCCGCCCCTATCGACCTCCGGCAGAAGGCCGCCGTGCTTCTATCCGAGCTGGCAGGGCTGCGGCGAGGCGAGATCCGGGCTCTCAAGTGGGGAGCCGTCGATCTGGAGCGGAGGAGGATCGAGGTCATGGACAACTATGTCCCCCTCGATGGCGCGAAGGATCCCAAGACCGGGAGCATCGGCACGGTTCCGATCTCCGAAGATCTGGGGCCAGTCCTGCAGCAACTCAAAGATATCGCCGCCCGGCTCAAGCTCGACGGCCCGGACTACTACGTTCTGATGGGTGCTAGACCCGACATCCCCATCAACGCCATCACGATCGCCAGAGGTTACCGACGCGCCCTTCTCGCGATCGGGATCTCCGATGAAGAGAGAAAGCAGCGCAACCTGGTGCCCCATTCGGGGCGCCACGGATTCGCCACCCGCCTTGCCGACGAGATCGGCGAGCGGGCAGCCTCAAGGCTTACCCGGCATAGGACCGCATCGGCCTTCTCCGGTTACGCCTCCCACACCTCCGAGGCGATCCTGGAGAAGGGGCGGAAGGCCTTGCAGGTCCGGAAGGCGCCGGAGGCGACGAAGCCCGAGGCTGAGTCCAATCCTGAGGAGTGAAGGTGATGCAGAATACTGCATGGTACAATGATCGTCGAGGGAGGTCATCATGATCGCGCGACAGCTACTGCCTCCGCCTCTCCCGGAGGATCGGGATGATCCACGGGTTCAAGCGGCCGTCCAGACGATCCGGTCCAAGCTGGGGACTAAGGAGTGCTTTCCGGATATCGAGCCGATCCTCGCGGCCGTCGAGCGCAGGGTGGCTAAGGTTAAGGGAGCGGCAGCCAAGGTGCGCTGCCTCCTGGAAGCTTTGGACGATCTCACTGGCCTTGAGGAGGCAAGCCGTGCGATGTACGGCTTCCTGGATCGAGTCGGAGGAATCGACGACCCGCTGCCCTATGATACCTACCTGGAAGCCGTGGAGCTCAGCCGAGCGTACCTCCAGCGCCGACTCGCCTATGCCGCTGACCTGGAAGACGCCGAGGATAAGGCTACTGCCGTGTTGGCCGTTGTGGAGCGCGAACGAGGGCCGGTCCCGCCGCTCAAGCCCATCATGAATACCGGGGAGGTTGCCGCCTACTTGGGTAAATCGCCCCATACCATTCGCCATTATATCAGCGACGGCAAGATACCGTTCCACCGAACCGGGGAGAACTCCTTTCCGTACTTCATCCGTGAGGAGATCGACGAATGGGTGGCGGCCGGTAATAGTCCGTCGAGGAAGCCGCGGCATTGAGCGGCGAAGAGAACCTATAGACCATCACACCGGGGAACGGGAGGATTGCACCATGGAACAGCATAACGCCGCCACCGAGATCGACCGAAAGATCATCGAGACCGCCGATTCCATCGGCCGGCTGACCTCCAAGAACGCCTCCTTTCGGGAGCTGAAGACCCAGTGGGAGAGCCTGTCCGATCTGATCGAACAAAAGCGCAAGCTGTTATATACCGCTCCCGACGTGTCGTTTTATCTTGATCAGTTCTTCGCGTGCGCCACGATGGAGGAGCGTCGAGTTAAAGCAGTCGAACTCGCGGAGGACATCCTGGCGTTCATGAACCAGGTTTTCGAGGCCGACGACTACTACGACCCCGTGGAGATGGAGACCGCTTCTTCGGTACTGGCGTTTTTCCGCTCGTTCAGACGGCCCGCGGCCGCTGAAGAAGCGGAGGAAGCGGATTCACAAGATGCCTCCGTGGCGGGGGTATCGATCTCCTCCTTCGCCGATTTTTCGGTAGAGACATGCAAGTATTTTCTCGAGATCCTGGAACCGTTGGTCCGAGACGGCTTCATCTCCGCCGAGAATGCCCGCTTCCTGGGGAACCGGATCAAGGGGCTTCCCTTGCTGGAAGGCGAGACGACCACCATCGAATGGCTCGGTGGCCTCAAGGCCCTCGCCACGCTGCTCACCGTGCTGTATGCCTTCGGTTCGCTCGAGATCGGCACCAAGAAGCCTAAAGGCGCTGCCTACTCTGAAAAGAGACCGGTACTGAGCTCTTTCATCCAGGGCAACTTCACTCTTCCGGAGAAGCCTTCCGATCGCACCATTGCTAACTACGCGAAAGATAGCTACGAGGATTTCCGGGTGTTCTGCGACCAGGTGGAGGAAATCAGACGGGAGCGATCGAAGAGCCCGGTCATCCAACCGCTCGGTCGTACCAAGGATATCATCAGCTATTATTTCAATCAGCTGGTCGAGTATCGCACCACGGTGGACAAGTTCGGCCGGCTCTGCCGGAAGTTGGATTGGCGAATCCTGAGGCTTGTCCACGAGTTATTGGAGCGTGAAGAGCGTTAGTTGAAGCCACTAACGAGTTACTGCAAAGTTACTGCAAGCAGGACTCGTTCAATAGAGGCATCCTTGGGTCAGCATTCTCGTAGGAGGATGACCACTACCCGAGGAGGTTCATATGAACGATTCCAACACACCGACTCCCGCTACCCTGACCGCCGACGCGAGCACGATTGTCAAATCGTCTATCCAAGCCGTGGGGCTTCCCATCGAGCTACCGCTGGAAGCCGCATCGGACAACGTCCCCGCTACAATCCCGGAGGTGGATTCGTATGTGCTTCGCGCCTTCGATTCCTCCCTGTCCGAACTCGTCAGATCCCGGACCCTGGGCGACTTCATCGAAGCCTTCGCCGTAATCAGGGAACGATTCGGCAAGGTCGAGTTCGTCCTGGCGGTCACCTTCTATACGCTCTGGAAGGAGAAGATCTATCGTCGGATCGGGTTCGACTCTCTTGAGGAGTTGATCGCCGCCCTCCCTCCCGATCTCCGGAAGACCCGCCAATCGCTCTACAATTTCATCCGAGGCGGCCAGGTGCTCGTCGAACAGTTCGGGTTCCTCGAGTACGGACTTACGAACAATCCGCGTATCGATCTGTCGTTCCTGTACCGCAACTTCGCGAAGCTCCCCGTGCTGTGGTTGGCGATCTACTCCAAGCGGCGGCCGCTTTCCGCGGAGCTGTTCGAGCATTTCCAGCAGGATACGCTCGTCGCCTTCCGCGAGTACGTGAGGGGCAAGAAGGCCAAGCCGGTCACTGCCCGAGGCCCCTCCAAGGGTAAGTCCCAGGTCGTACGCGACCTCGATGCCAAGAAGCGGCGTATCGTCGGGGCGATCGGACGGGGACAGGCCGTCGCCTTCATCATCGACAGGGATGAGGATTTCTGCGTCGAAGTCGCCCGTCGATACGAGATCCATCGGGCGGGCAACGACGCCTACGAGCGCAACACCGCGCTGGACTACTCCGCCATTGACGGCAGAGATCTTGCGGCCATGTGGCCCGGTCAATTCAAGGAATCAATCCTCGATCTCGAGGAGACCCTGGAGCGGCTTTCGATCGAGGCCATCATCAAGATCATGAGCGAGCAATTCCGGACCGTGGTCGATCTGCGCATCGCCCAGGCTTACGTCATCCATCGGCTGAAGCACGATCCGGAACTGCGCGCCCAGTTGCCCCAATACGGAGTCGAATGCCCCGAGGAATTCGCCTTGAGGTATCTCGGAGTCGATGCTCCCACGTACAAGTGGCTCGGCCGGATCGGACGCAATCTCGTGATGTACGCGCCGCTGTTCGGCCGGGAGCTCGACTTCAGCTTCCAAGGAGCGCTCGACAAGCTGTCCATCCTGCACCACGCGATCGAGACCCATGCGGGGAAGGCCGACTACGTGATCGACATGCTGCGGACGACGACGGTGGCCAAGTTTCGCCGCTTCGCTCGCGACGCCGAGTACGATCCTCGCCAAGAGCCTGAGCCGCTCACCAAGCGCCTGCTCGTCCAATCCGCGGAACTCCTGCTCGAATACGATCGGCTCATCGCGCAAGGGCATCGCGTTGAAATCCTGCCGCTTCGGCACAAGGCAGAGGTCGTATTCTTCGAACGCTTCCTGCGCGGTTTCGAGGCGCGGTGGGCCGCGAAGCGCAACGAGCCCGTGATCATGCCGACGAACAGAACACCGATCCAGCTGCCCGACGCTTACAGAGCGTTGCCCTCACCTACCGCGAGCAACGCGGCGTAATGGCCACGCCTCCGGGAAGGATCATCCCGGAGGCCTTCTCTCCCTCGGATTCGATCGCTCGAACAAGAACTTCACTGGTCGCCCGGAAGGATTCTACTTATAGATAAATCCCAGATCATGGAGGATATCCTTGAGTTACTACCAGATCGTATCCGAGCGGCGCGCCCCCGATTACGTGGTCCGGACACCCGCCGACGCCTTCAAGGCGCTCGAACGGTACAAGCGGAAGCGGAACGAGCACTTCATCGTGATCACGCTTGATGGCTGCCACGCTGTGCTCGCGGTCCGCATCGTCTCCATCGGAACCCTCAACAGGACCATCGTCCATCCCAGGGACGTTTTCCTTCAGGGGATCCGTGACAACAGCGCCGCCTTAATCTGCGCCCACAACCATCCTTCAGGGTCGTTGACCCCATCTCCGGAAGACCTTGAGATCACCCGTCGCCTGCGCGAGAGCGGCGACCTGCTCGGGATTCCCCTCCTGGACCATATCGTGTTTTCGAAGAACGGATACCATTCGATGGTGGAGCACGGAGAACTATCAGCGATCAGCGGCGCGTAATCAACGTCTCGGCGGGCGGTTGTCAAATCGTCTACCCGCAACAACTCACCGCGTACTCGCCGGCAAATTTTCGTCGGTTTCAGTGCCAAAGTCTTGGAGTCTCGATTGTGGGGGCCTTAGCCGCCAGAGTATTCTTCGAATTGGGTTCTCTCACAAAGGAACATTCCTATTCCTACCTACCTATCCTGAGATCCCCAGATAATTAGCTATCGATATCCCCCCGCATCCCCCATACCTTATACCCGCAAGGGAGCTCATCAACAATCGACACATGGGGATACGGGGTGGTACTCGCTAGACCCGCTATTCGGCCGGATCGGCCTTAAATCGGTCGAGCCGGCCAGCCCTTCCTCACACGAGTCCATCCGTCTACTACCGCCTTGCCTCGATTCCGCCCGCCACTCGTTCCTGCGCCTGGATCCATGCCACCGCCTCGGCCGCCGCGCAAGCGTCCATCTTTACCAACACTGCAAGTTCACTCTGTCGGCCTCGGCCTCTACTTATAGGATGCGGCCGTACGCCTTCTCCCCGATAGGCAGGCGAGATCCCGGCCACATCCCACACATCCCCTCTCTCCTCAAGGAGGCCCCCAATGCAGGCAGCCGTCATGGACCCCATCAGGACCGAGCCCGCGCCGCTCGCTCTCGCCGAGCCCGGCCAGCTCCCGTCGCTCTCGAATGTTCTCTTCCCCGACTTCTCCATCCCCACCAACGCAGAGGCCCCGGCCGCTGAGCCCTTCACCGTCGATTCCCTCTCCAAGGCCTCTTGGTGCGCCTCGCGCATCCTCGAGGCCCAGGCCCGCACGGCCCAGCGGTCCGAGCTCGCCCGCTCCTACAAGGCCTGCATCGACGCTTGGCTCTCCGACGCCAACTCCTCCGACATCGACTCCATCGAGTACATGTCCTCTCTCTTGAAGCCCTGGGTCGAGTCAGAAGTCGCCAAGCAGCGCTGCTCACGGTCTGTCCTTCTACCGACGGCCACTGCTCAGCTGCGAAAGCTCCCGGACCGCGTCGATATTCTCGATGCCCCTACCGCCCTCGGCTACCTCAAGGCCAATCACCCCGAGGCCGTCATCGTCCGTGAGGACATCTCAAAGTCCGCCGTCCGCTCCCTCATCTTCACCGAAGGTGAAGCCATTCCCGGAATCGAAGCCCAGTTGGGCCGCGATGAACTTTATATCCGCCCGGCCGCCCAGGCCTGAAAGGACACTACATGCGTCTCTTTAACAGCTTGCTCCTTGAGGGCTCCGTTACCTCTTCTCCGCTCTTCTCGGAGCCCGCCAATGACCGCCCGGCCGCCGCCCGCTTCCTGCTCGATGCCGGCCCCGATGTCCCGGCCATGCCGGTCATCGCCTACGGTCGCCTCGCCGCCACCGTCCGAGACAACCTCCGCACCGGCTCGTCCATCCGCCTCGTCGGCCGCCTCGGTATCGACGCCTCGCTTGACGCCATGACTCCCGTGGTCATCGTCGCAGAGCATATAGAAATTCGGCCCGTCCGCTCCGCCGAAGCCCGCGTCTACGCCGAGGAGGCCGCCTCGTGATGTCTGAGGTTATTTTCTCATACAGCCGGGCCGAAGCGCTTGCCGATGGCGTCCTCATAGATGTCTCAGGCATCGCCCACGAGGCAGGCTTCACGCTCCCCGTGGCGGTCACTGATAACCTCTATCACTCCTACATCATGCCTTCCCTGGACCTGGCCAAGGAAGGACAGAGCCCATCAGGCCGCCTGTGGGACACCCTGTCCGTCCTACGCTATGCCATAAAGGCTTCACCCTCAACTGACCGCCTGTCCTTTACCGTTCTCTTCGCCCAGGCTCTTGATGCCGAACCCGAACCCGTCGATCTCTTAGCCGTCTGTGGCCCTGGCGACTCCGGGGAGCCCGTCATCACGATCATGACCCCTTCTGACGAGTAGCCCTAAGGCCCCGGCAACCCCGGGGCCCTTCTTCGTCTATGTATATTCGATACCCGGACACCCTTTGACCAAGCAGCACCATAGGGCCACGAAGAAAAGTACTCGCTAGAGGCCAGATCCACGCCTCCAGAGCCATTATCGAGCCCCTCTCCACCGCAATCCTTTCAACCTGATCGTGCCAGCTTCCGGCACGGTCTACCTGTATCCTCTTCTTCCCGGCTGCCCTGGCGCGGCCGTATCACCATGGAGTCCGAGATGCCCAGTTCTCCTTACGCAAATCTGACCAAGCTCATCCAGGCAGTCTCACTCCTCGCCGCCCCGGGCGGTACCACGATCAAGGTCCTCATGTCCCGCCTCAGTATCTCCCGGCGCTCCGCCTTCAGGATGCTCGAAGCCCTGACTGACCTCGGGCTTCCCCTCGTAGACGAACGCCGTGACCTGTCCACAGAAAAGATCTATCGCCTTCTTGAAGACTATACCCAGCGTCTCCCCAATATGACTCTTCCGAGCCTTGACCTTACTCCCCAGGAACGCTACTTCCTCGAGGCCATTCTGGAAGGCCGCTCGCTTCAAGCCTCCTCGTCCGCAGCTCTACTGTCCTCGCTTCGCTCCAAGCTCCACGCTCTCCTGCCAGAGCTCGATCCCAACCCGTCCCCAGATACTGACTCCAATCCAACCGCCATGCTTCTTGCCACATTCCAAACCGCCATCAAGACTGGCCAAGCCTGCTCCGTCATCTATCGCTCCCCGATTGACAGCATCGCTCGCTCGTACACCCTCTCCCCGGTAAAGCTTATTGAACATCGCGGCGGCCTCTATCTCTACGCCAAGCCCGAAGGCCAGGCCCATTGCCGCCTCCTCGACCTAGACCTCTTCGAATCCGCCACGCTCGCCATCACGAGCTCGGAACACCTGGTCGACATCGACTACGCTGCTTCTCTTGCCGCCACCTTCGACCTCGAGGCTGATGCTCCGGTCCAGGCCACGATCCGCTTTACAGCCGCCGCCGCTAAGCAAGCCACAGCCCGCCATATCGGCATCATCCAGTCAACGAAGTCTCAATCCGACGGCTCCACTGTCCTTACGATCGGTTCCCGTAATCTCCGTGACTTGATTCGATGGGCGCTTTCATGGGGGCCGGACGCGGAGATTCTTGCCCCTCCAGAGCTCCGCTCCATGACCCGCAAGGAACTCACCCAAGCCCTCGCCCGATACGACTCCAACCGCCCCGTGCGCGCCTGACTCCTCGTTCACCGTGAGCGGAGGTCAACGCTACTTCTACAACAGGGATAGCGCCAGGAAATGGCGCGGTCATGAAGTAGACTGACCTGCCGGGTACCGGCAAGCTCAAAAGATCTCTAGGGAGGTTCACATGGCAACGGAAAAGGTAACCTACACGTACAAGTGCTCAAAGGCGACCTGCAGGTACATCGAGACCTATGGAAAGCACGGCAGCTACAAATGCCCTAAGTGCGGCAGCCCCATGGTGAGGCAGTCCAATTAGGGACTGATGTACTACACCGTAATCCAAGGAGGAATCATCATGAAAAGAACCCTGCTCGCGCTCGCCATTGCGATAGCGCTGATCTCTACCGCGTTTGGCCAATACAAAGTCCCTCTATCGGATGGTCATGCGCTCTCGGTCTATACGAACCTCAAGTCCGATTACCTTCCTCTGTTCGACAACAAGGGGCTTGGTGAGTCCTTCGACAAGATCTTCAAAGAGTACAATCTATCTAGCGACGCCACGGTCAGGCTAACCGTCGATACTCCTCGACTGCAATTCGAGGTGAAGAATATCCAGTTCAAGCCAGAGCTATCCCCTCGCCTGGTTCCCTTCAAAGAAGGAGATCAGACTTACCTACCTCTTGGGTTCTACCAAGATGTTGCCATGGCAATCGGCGCTTGGGCTGCCTCGCTGACCACCAATCCGACAAGTCCCGCTGAACTCGTGTCCCTTGTTCGAGGGCTAAGCGAGAAGCCCCTCCTTCCGAGCAGCTTCACCTGTGCCATCGTCAACGAGAGCCAGCAGCGCTTGATCGCCTATGGGACCATCGATAGTCTCAAGACTGTCGAATTCGATCGGAAGATCTGCTATGAGAATGCTTCAGGCAAGTATCGCTTCATTGAAATCCCGGAGACTGCTACGAACATGGCCAACCTCAAGGATGGTAAGTTCTTCCTCGAGAAGCCAGATCTCAACACGGTGTATCCGACCAATTATACCATCGTGGTCTATAGGTTCTTCGGACTCCAATAGCCGTGCTATAAGATTCCGAGGGCTCGAGGTGTTGTAGGTTGCTTCATCGCTATAGCCATAGCCATCTCTGTTTTTTATCGCCTGCTTTAGCCTTCAAGAGGACGAGGCCAATAGAATAGCCTCACCAAGATCGCGAGAGTAGGCGATCAAATGTTTTTAGTCCCGATAGTACACCGGGACCACAGCCCGTTCGCCAACAGACGGCGACACCCATCTCCTCGAAGCACAGATACTGCCGTTGGCCGCGAGCGGTGTCTTTGCATCTCCAGACCATCACTAAAGTACGCACCTCGCTACATTCATGCTATTTATATTTAACCATACTTCCTACCCTCGAGGTTCCCATGAAATCCATCTGCTTTTCCTCGATCAAGGGCGGCACCGGCAAAAGCTCCCTCTGCATCCTCGTCGCCAACTATGCCGCCGCCGCTGGCTACAGAGTCCTCGTCGCCGACCTGGACATCCAGAACAGCGCCTCTTCCTACTACCTCGACTCTCCCGACGAGTCCGACCGAAAGAACATCGCCTCCGTCCTCCACACCGAACGCCTCGCGGAGAACATCCTTCCCTCGGTCTATCCGGGAATCGACCTCCTAGCCTCGTCGCTCGACCTCGTCAAGCTCCGGGCCATCGGCGACCGCACGCTCCGGCGCATCCTCGCGTCCTCGGATCTCCCCTACGACTTCCTCTTCATCGATACCGCCCCCACCTACGACAACCTCGTGCTCAACGCGCTGAACGCCGCCGACCTCATCATCACTCCCGTGGCCTTCAGCCAGTTCGACTACAAGGGTGCGCTCTTCTACGAGGCCCAGCTCCAGCGCGAGACCGACAAGCTCTCTGCCTGGCGCATCCTCTTCAACTTTCATCGCCCCGCGAGGACCGACAACCCCGACGCCCTCCGCAATCAGTACAAGGCCCTCTTTCGCGGCTCCTTCGGGGACCTGATCGCGCCGGTCACCATCCCCGACACCGCCCTCATCCGTCGTTCGATCGACACCGGGGAGCGCATCTCACCTTCGCAGGCAAAGGCCCCGCTCCATGCCGCCATCGCCGCTCTCGCTGCCTACTGCGGCGTAGAACGCACCACCGAGAGGTTCTAGCCATGCCCAAGCTCACCATGACAAGCCATCCCGACAAGGCCGCCGTCAACAACTCAGGGGAGAAGGCCGTCGGCATCGAGCTCTACCTCGACCAGCTGACCAAGTCCGAGCCCTTCGCCTCGCTCTTCTCGATCAAGCCCGAGGTCTTCGAGGCCATCAAGGCTGACATGGGCATCAACGGCTTCGACCCCTCCAAGCCGGTCAACGTCTGGCGCAAGCCCGACGGCACCCGCGTCCTCATCGACGGCTACACCCGCGTCAGAGCCGCCGAAGGACTAGGCCTTCTTCGGGTCACCGCCTACGAGAAGACCTTCGCCTCCGAGGCTGAGGCCCTGGCCTACGCCATCCATACGCAGAAAGACCGCCGCAACCTCTCGGATGCCGAACTTCTCAGGCTCATCGAGCTTGTAGACCGGCCTCAGACGGGCTTCAACACCCCGGTAGCGCCAATCGGCGCTACCGAAGGCAAAGCCTCCAAGACAGCGGCCATAACTGCTGATGCCATAGGTATTTCGGCTCGTAAGGTGGAGCGGGCCAGGACCGTACTCTCCGACCCCGAAGAGGCCGTCGCCGTCCGTCGCGGCGAGAAGACCATCCATCAGGCGGCGGAGGCCGCCAAGGCCAAGCGGGCTATCTCTCCAGCTCCCGCCAAGAGGCGCGGCCAAAGCCCTGAAGCGCAGCAAGCCAACGATGAGGCGGTCGCCGAAGGGCTACGGATCATCGGGCTCCTTCATGAGCTCGTTCGGCGTGATCCCAGCGCCGCGAGGCGGAGGGTGGTCAATGCGGCGATCAAGATGCTCCGCGCAGCCTATGCAAAAGGTTGAAGACGACATCTTACGCGCATGCTCCTTCTCGATGGGGTTGCTTGCAGGGCCCTGCTGTATCAGCCTTTACATTTCGTGCAGCTCTGGTATCATAACTTATCGCGCCATGGCGCAAATATAAGTCGAGGACAACTATGTCAACAAAGCCTTTCTGCTCTTCATCTGCCGCCTCGATGACCTGCACATGCCTAAAGAGCACAATGGAAAGCAGCTCAATGAGGCGATGGGGCGTCGCATCTTCCAGACAAGCAAGGACGCTCAAAGTAGTCTTCACTAGAAATCGACATGCTTGCGCAATCCTAGGAACCTCTGCTGGACCGCTGAGGCTAGAGGCATGATTCCGCCTATCGATTGGAGCAACATAAGGCCGTTGAACGGCGGAAGAGATAAAGGATTTGAGGAGCTGTGTTCGCAGCTCGCGCGCGCTGAAATCCCGGCTGGAGCCCGCTTTGAGCGCAAGGGGACACCCGATGCCGGAGTCGAATGTTACGCTGTCTTCAGTAATGCCTCAGAATGGGGATGGCAGGCGAAGTATTTCGACGGGTTGGGGGACTCACAGTGGTCCCAAATTGACAAGTCCGTGCTGGTGGCTATCGAGAAGCATCCCTGTCTGGAGAGGTACTTCGTTTGCACCCCTCTTGATCGCCCCGATGCGCGTACTGAGGGGAGGAGGTCGGCGAAGGACAAGTGGGAAAGCTACGTCAAGAAGTGGACGAGTCATGCCACAGAGAAGGGCATGACCGTTGAGTTCGTCTACTGGGGCAGCCATGAACTACTCGAGCGCTTGGCGCGTCCAGAACACATCGGTCGGGTACGTTTCTGGTTCGATGTGCACGGATTCAACGCCGCTTGGTTCACCGCAAGGCTCGATGAAGCGCTACGTACCGCGGGACCTCGCTATACGCCTGAGGTTCATGTTGATTTGCCGATCGCGTCGGAGCTCGAGACTTTTGGACGCACTGATCTCTTCTTCGAGCGGGTAAAGTCCCAGGCTCGCGCTATCCGCGATAAGCTGAGGACGCTCATGTTTTCTGAGGGTATTACAGATGCTACCGTCGATGCAGCGGCAGCATCTGTATCAGCGATGGTCCAGCTAGTGCTAAAAGGTTTTGCTGATATCCAATCGCAGCCTGCGGGTCCATTGCCTTTCAAATCCATCATGGATCAAGTACTCTCCGCAGAGCAAATTGCTCAGGAGCTTGGAAAAATATTAGAAGAGCGCGAATGCGAGTTCGACGCGAAGGCTGTGTCAACAGAAGCAAAAAGCTCTCGCTATTCCAATCGACACAATCCGTATCGAGAACGTCGGATTCGACTCTTTCAATTAGCTTCTGAACTCCAGTCAGCACGCGAAGCGCTTATTCATGCAGAGGAAATAGCGGGCAATACCATACTCCTCCTCCGTGGCCTTGCAGGCACTGGCAAGACACATCTGCTTTGTGACATTGCATGTCAGCGCGTCGCGTCAGGCCGCCCTACAGTGCTGCTGATGGGCCAACGTTTCGTGAGCAGTGATGCACCATGGTCTCAGACGCTCAAGCACCTTGACCTGGCCCATCTATCGGCCGAAGAGTTCATCGGGGCGCTCGAGGCTTCGGCGCAGTCTGCTGGATCGCGAGCGCTGCTCATAATCGATGCACTAAATGAGGGCGCTGGACGAGCTATTTGGCCAAGTCACCTTGCGGCATTCCTAGCGCATCTTGAGCACTCCCCATGGATCGGCGTGGTCCTCGCTATTCGCTCATCCTACGAAGAGATTATCATACCCGCTGAAGTGCGCGAGCGCGCCGCTACCGTGACACATGAGGGATTCAGTGAGCACGAGTACGACGCCACGAAGACGTTCTTCGTCCATTATGGCTTGGAGCTTCCATCTACGCCACTTCTTGCGCCTGAGTTCCAGAATCCATTATTTCTGAAGACGTTATGTCGAGGCCTTAGTGAGAAGGGAGAATGTCGGCTCCCTCGTGGTTTCCAGGGCATCACAACTGTCTTCGATCTCTACCTAAGTGCTATAAATAATCGTCTCGCGGTTAGCCTTGACTTCAATACGCGGACCGCTCTTGTGCGCAGTGCCCTTGAGGCCGTGACCAAGACCATACTCGACTCTGGGAAGAGCTGGTTACCCCTTGACCAGGCAGCAGAGATAGTGAACGCGTTTCTTCCGGGCCGTAATTTCGAGCAGTCCCTCTATCGTGGCTTGGTAGTAGAAGGTGTTCTTGTAGAGGATGCAACACGATATGACGGCCAAAGCACCAAAGAGGTCGTCTTCATAGGCTACGAGCGTTTTGCTGATCACCTCACCGCCAAGATACTTCTTGACCAGCATCTCGACGTGCGTGAACCAGCTTGTGCTTTCGCACAGGGTGGCCCTCTGGCCTTCGTTTGCGACAAGTCAAAGTATGTTTCGCCAGGCCTTCTCGAAGCCATGTGCATCCAGATTCCTGAGCGGATCGGGAAGGAGTTGGTTTCAATCGCGCCCGTCTGCGCGGAGAGATGGGGACTAGCGGATGCTTTCAGGCAGAGTATTGTCTGGAGAACCTATGCATCTTTCTCCGATGACACACGCGACATCCTGAACAGGCTCTGCCGGACTGAACACGATCAGAGCGACACCATCGATATGCTTCTTACAGTAGCTACCCTGCCGGGTCATCCTCTCAATGCCCGCTTCATGGACAGGCGGTTGCGAAGAGATACCATGCCTGATCGCGATGCCTGGTGGAGCGTGTACCTTCATCACGCGCGAGGCGTACATGGCGCAGTCGATCGGCTTGTGGACTGGGCCTCTTCACAGGAAGCGAATGCATCGACCGACCAAGAGGCTATCGACTTATGTGCGATTTCGCTCGCATGGATGCTGACAACATCAAATCGGTTCCTACGTGACCGTGCAACAATGGCTCTCGTTAGTCTCCTAACGGGCAATCTTCCTGCGGTGGTTCGGCTTGTAGAGGGGTTCGTTGACGTCGACGACCCATACGTGACCGAGCGTGTGTATGCTGTGGCATATGGCGTCGCTATGCGATCACACGATCCCGCTGCGGTGGGAGCACTTGCAACTTGCGTCTACGCTAGTGTTTTTTCATCAAGCAGCCCACCTCCGCACATTCTCCTGCGCGACTATGCACGAGGCGTTGTCGAACGAGCGCTCTATCTCAAGTCAGCGATCGACGTGGTTCTCGAACGTATTCGTCCACCTTACAATAGCATATGGCCAACGATCCCATCCGACGAGGATGTTAAGCCTTTGTTGCCTGACTGGTCAAAAGGTTCTCATGACAGCGGCGAACTGAAATGGAGTTGGAACCAGATCGGTAGCTCAGTAATGAGCGGTGACTTCGCGCATTATGTAATCGGAACCAACTCATCATCGACTTCGAGGGACTGGCTATCACTCACTTTGGAAGAAGTGCAGTGGGCACCACCGCCTCGCCCTGAAGATCAACTGAGCTCCTTGATCAGTGATTTCTCCGCCGCCGAGCGGAAAGCATGGGAAGAGCTAGAATCAGCGGATATGGCGTATGCCGAAGCATCACGAGCATTCGTTTCTCTCTGGTTTGCGGGACGCGTCGAGAAAAAGACGCCAGGACGCCTTGAAGATTTGGACATTGAGAACCTAACCCAAGACCTTGAAGCAGCAAGTCCCCCCGAAATCGCTGAGTTGGAGGAGAAGAAGCGGAAGGCCGCTGATACCCTCGAGGGTATCCTAACTAAAGAGCATATGCGACGACTTGAAGAGATCCAGGCTGCTAAGGATAACTACCACGAGTTAAGCCGACCTCCTGGGTTCGACCTGCACCAGATTCAACGGTACATTCTAAAGCGTGTGTTCGACATGGGATGGACAGAGGAGCGCTTCGGGCACTTTGACAGATTTTCAATCAGATACGACGGACGTGAAGCTTCTAAAGCCGAAAGAATCGGTAAGAAATATCAATGGATCGCCTATCACGAGATTATGGCTTTCATCGCCGATCACTTCCAATACCGGGAGCAACTTGGGGAGGAGGAAGGAATTCAGGCATACGAAGGACCTTGGCAGGATCACCTGCGCGACATCGACCCATCGTGCACTATGAGATCCGCGCGAAGTGGAACCTCATGGGATGGTCATGCGGCTGCTTGGTGGGGGGCTGCAAGGTACAATACATGGGGAAATCTAAAAGAATCACGCCATTGGGTACTCCGATATGACGACTTACCTAGGGTCGAGGATCTGCTGATCGTAACTAACCCGGCCGATGGTTCGCGTTGGGTGAATGGCCAGGGCTACTTCACGTGGACACAACCGCCTCCGGCCGGCCGGGAGTCGACCGACGTCGAGCGTCGTGAAGTCTGGTATATCATTACCGGGTATCTCGTTCGAACTGATGATGCGCAATCCTTCCTGAAATGGGCCGAGAGTGTCGATTTTATGGGACGGTGGATGCCTGAGGCCGCGGAAGTCTACCGGATGTTTCTCGGTGAGCATGCCTGGGCACCGGCTTCTCGCTACTTCCAGAAGCAGTATTATGGCGACGATGGCTGGACCCAACCGAATCAAGACTGCCCGGTGAAGATCAGAACCCTTGCACTTGAGTATCACCGCGAATCCAGCGGCTTTGATTGCTCGGTGGACGAAGGCTTCACACTTCGTCTACCCGTGAGCGATCTTGTTGCAGGCCTCGGAATCCGGTGGAGCGGGCGTGGTGCCGACTTCGTCGATGATACGGATAGAGTCGCAGCACAGGATCCCACCGCTCACGGCAACGGCCCTAGCGCACTTCTTCTGAGAGAGGATTTGCTGAGTGAGTTCCTGGCACGTGCGAAGCTGACAATCTGCTGGACCATCCTCGGAGAAAAGCGTGTGATTTCGCCAGGATTCGGTGCCGGATCTAATAATCCGTGGCTTAGATTGTCTGGTGCGTATCAGCTTTCGGATGGGAAGGCGACAGGTTTTGTTAAATACATGATCGATGACCCAACTAGAGAACAACTCGATGGTCGTTCTGACAGCCTAGAAGTAATCCATGTTGCCAGGACACAAGCTTGATCACGAGCTCGTGCAGCGTGATCCCAAAGCTTCCCGGCGCCGGATCCTGCACTCAGCCATCAGGACGCTTCGTACAGCCTTCAAGTAGCGCTGTCCGGTCATATCGCCAAGGGCTGCACCTTGTCGAGCACGGTGGAATCTGCCTTGCGGTACTCTTCCCAGACGTCAACCTGCGCCACAGACAATAGCCGTTTTCGTATTTCGAGGGCGCTCGCCGCGAGGTCAACAGTCATGAACCGGATCACATGCCCTTGCAACTCGAGCGCTTCGTCATAATCATCGCCTACCGTAGGGTGAAGCAAGACGCCGATGGTTTTGAGCGACGAGGCATCCCCGGCATTTTCCTGGGATCGCAGGTAAGCGTACATCTGGTAGATATAACCACTCTTGAGCGATGCTTCCCGATACCAGCCGGTCTGGACTATCTCGGTGAACTTGGTGTCGATAATGATGCGCGAAGCCCCGACGAGATCCTCAAGGATGATGTCAGTTTTCATGGCAGGCAGAATCTCACTTATTCTCGCGGTGCTACGGCTGAGTGGCCATTGGAGCCAGTCTCCGGCGCTGACGCTCCACCTCGACCTATCAAGGGTGCAATCGAAGAAGCCTCCGACCGCTCGCTCAAAAAGTTTCCTGAGCCAATACTCCTCACGATCCGGCGTGGCCAATTGACGAGCGCCCTGTTCTTCGGTGGGTAGGGCGAGATCGAAGGCCAATTTCGCCAGGCTCACCATCTGCCTATCGGCAGCATCGCTTCGCCCGAAGGTTTCGAGCGAGAGCCGTCGCCGATCGGGGGGCTCGCCCGTGACGCCAGCCTCCCAGAGGCGTAAAGCCAGGGAAGCGCAGTGCGTCCCTAGTTCACGGGCTTTCACCAGCCGAGAGAGCATGAGCAGGGCGGCTCGAACAGACCTATTCCTGGGCGTATCGGTACTGAGTTCATCAAAGGAACAGGCGACCTTCCCGCTTTCGAGAAGCATGTGCGCCTCCGTAGTGAGGTGATCGATGCGCCCACGGACCCTGCCCAGTATCTCCTTGCGTTCTCGGTACCCTTGTGTCAAATTGCGCTGAAGACGCCGTTCCACACAGCGCGTGAGCATCGTTGCGACAAGATCGGGAATATCCTCGGGATTATCCTCTACATCCCTGGCTGCGGCGTCGAGCTCGCGGTATAGCTCCGAGGCATAGAGCATGAGGAGCCAAAGGTTACGTATCGGGATGCGCCCGATGTAGCCTACAGGAATCGAGTTCATCACAGCCCTTCGAGGAGCTTTTCCTTGGCCTTGTGTGCCGTGTCGAGCCTATCGAACCAGTATTCTTCCAATAGCGGCCCGATCTGGGTCTCGACTACCTGATGGTACCAGGTCATTGGATCCTTGATATCATTCTTACTGGATGGCGTGAGGAAGCTGTGGCCGATCCTAAACTGCCGCTTGAGGTTGGGGTCGCCTTCAATCGCCGCGTTCAGCTCGCTGATCCTTCGGGTAATGTCGTCGAGCTGCGCGGTCGAGATGGGTATCTTGTCCAGTACCCAGTCTCGCCATCGCTCGTTGAAGCAGGGCTCGAGCTCTATGAAGGCGAAGCGCCGTCTTAGGGCCAGGTCAACCAGCGCGAGGGAGCGGTCAGCGATATTCATCGTACCGATGATGAAGAGGTTCTTGGGGACGCTGATCCTCTCGTTGTTGAAGCGGCGATAACAGAGCTCGAGGCCTTCGTCGGGATTGCGCTTGTCCGCCTCGATGAGCGTCAGCATCTCGCCGAATAACTGGGCGGGATTCCCCCTGTTTATCTCCTCGATCACGAGGACGAAGATATCCTCAGCCGATTTCGAGGCCGCCTCTATCATCTTCATGAAGGGACCATCCACAAGATCGAGCCGACCTTCGCCGTTCGGCCGATACCCGCGTACGAAATCCTCGTAGCTCATATTGGGGTGGAATTGCACCGCCCGCAGCTTCGATTCATCCTTCGCACCTATAAGCGAATATCCCAGTCGCTTCGCGAGCCAGGTCTTACCTGTGCCTGGCGGCCCCTGCAGAATGAGGTTCTGTTTGAGCCTAAGCGAGTCGAGGATGAACCTTAGCCTTTCGAGGGGGAGGAAGCAACCTTCGGTGATTATTGAGTCAATCGAGTAAGGCTCAGGCGGTTCGGATAGGCCAATACCGTCGGTCGCTTCCTCGCCATCGCTGCCACCTTCGTCCTGCGCTCTCCCTGGTGTGGCTCCTTTACCATCAGATGGGCTTCGATACTGCCAAGCCGCCAGAGAGAGCTCCGGGTATGAGTGCACCGGGTACGCGTCTTCCATAAAGCGCGTGTTGAGCGTATCCATGAGGGACAGGTAGTCCTCTGCGCTCGAACGTCCTTTCGCGCCGCTGGAACCTACCACGATGCCCAGCTTCTCGGTGATGTAGGTTTTCGAGCGGCTGTCCAAGGTGGGGAAATACCAGGGGCGCGTCCAATAGAGCCCCATAGACAGGTTCCACCCGACGCAATATATGCGCGAGGCCTTATTGTAGGCATCGAGGAAGTCGTTCCTGACGTCGGCGTCATCGGCATCGTCGTCAGCCAGGATGATGGCCTTCTCGAATACATCCCACAGAGCCTCTATGTCTCCGGGCTTCCTGTCCTTCGCGTAACCGAAGTACATGGATTTCTGCTTGTTTATGAGGGGTATGCCATCGAAGCCCTCAGGGACGGGCTCTGTCACCCCCAGCATCGAGGCCAGTTCTCGCGCGGCTTCTTTTCGGTTCTCCTGCGTTACTCCCCTATTGAAGGCACCCAGGACCGTGAAGGGGCAGATGTCAGTTAGAGGAACTATCTTTCCATGCTCATCGGCATCATGGAGGTAGGACATGTAGTCTACCTTGGCGGCGAAGGCGTTGAGCTTCCGTACAAGCTCGGTCCTGTTCCTTTTATGCGCGAGCAACCCGTCGGCTATGGCCTCATAGAATGTCGTCCAGCTGAACTTCCTGTCGACCGTGCCTTCATCACCGAAGCGCTGCCTCCAGTAGGAGTCATTGCGGAAGCGGTCAATATCCTGTGCCTCGTTCTCGAAGGTAAAGGCGATGAGAGCGTCATTGTGCCAAGAGGCGCCAGGTACGATCTTCCACACGGTCTTCTGATAGGTGTAGAAGTACCATTCCCGGATTGGATCGACCGCCTTCCAATCAACCTTGACGCGTTTGCCATCGCCGGGATTCTCCAGAATCGTACCGATGGCCTTTATGCCCATGACAGAGACCGAGTTACCCCGCGTATCGAAGCTGAAGCCCTTCTTCTTCACATACGCAGCCTTGATGGCAATGCGATCGCCAGGCCGCATGGACTTCACATGGTCGATGAATCTATCGTCATAGCCATTTTCCCAGATGCCTTCGGCAATGAATCGAGGAGTCTGGTCATCCTTGTGATCGTAGGCTGCCCCTACGAACCAGCAGGTCGATTGGGTCTTGGATACTGAAGCCATTTTACGCATATCCTCCTGTGCCATAGATCCTGGAGTTATCTCATGAGAACAGGTCTGACTCTTGATCGTTCGGCGTCTTCCTTGGACCACGCTTCTTGAGTTTTGGTTCCGACGAGGCCTTTTCTTTCTTCTTGATGACTTTACCATTCTCATCCACAAGGCCCGCCGCCACTTCCTCAGCATGCCGCTTGTGGTTGAGGGCGAGGAGTTCCCGCAAGACAATTCGCCGCGCATCATGGGAGATCGTATACCGCACGCGATCACCTTCGGGAAGGAACTCGAGCTCGTAGAAGCCGTGCTGCAGGGGGAGGTCGTTCCATCCGTAGGCGTCACGTACAGCTTCATCTATCGCCTTGTGGATATCACGCAGAGCGAGGATCTTGGGAACTGCCCAATCCGCGTCGGCCTCGGAGCACTTGGATTCTTTCTTGACGGCCGTGGTATCAAGGTTAGGCTTGTGATAGAGGTTGTAGAGCTTGGTGAAGCCGATATCGAGTTCGAGCATGATTTTTCGCCGCTCTTCTTCGAGCTGTGTTCCAAGTGATTCGAGTCGCTCGTAGATTTGTTTAAATGCCGCTAGAGATATCACCACATTCTCAGTTAGATCCCAATTCGATTCAAAGCCGGGAGGAAAGGGGAAAGTTTCGAAGTTTTTGTCAATGGTATAGTTTAATGTACTACCTCCTCTGGTCGTTGGGTATTTCCAATACCATGAATAATGTATATTAGAATTAAGAATTGAAAGGCATTTGGCCTGTTCTGTCGCAATAACAATCACCTTTTCGTGGAATACCACATCGGTATTGCAGAATGTAAATACTTGGTATTTTGCAACACGTGCTACTACAATAACTTTTCTTAACCCATTTATCGCTGCGTACAATTCAGGGCGCTTATCCCAGTACTTCCAGAAATCATATTCGTGAATCTGTTTTCCCCGTGAAATAATCGCATCTCGTTGTGGTTTGACTTCTCGAATTAGGATGTTAAGACATTCGGGATAGTCTGTCGCCACTGGTTTATTAGTTGGATAGTTAATGCCTGCAGAATCTCGATCATATGGCCAATCAAAGAAATTAATAATCCATCGCGTAGGTCGTTGATCTGATGTGCTATTTAAATCATCCCCATCTAAATATGGGAATATTACGTCTTTATTCTTCTGATTCTGGGTTAACAATGACATTGCATGTTCAACTGAAAGAACAAAGCCTTCACCATATACACAATTTCCTTGATAGGCCTTCTTATAGCTAGAAAATAACCTATATGGATTTCCAATTGTTACTTGATTGTCTAGGGTTGTTGAAATATACTCTACAATTTTCCCATCTAGTTGAATCAATCCATCCCACATGCCCTTGTGGATTGCAATCAATGAAATATCTACATTTGCTTCACCTGGCCACTTAATGCTTCTAATCGCGAAATGAATAGTGGCTCCGTTCTTTTCAAGATAATTAAGACTAACAATCCGCGTGTCCCCCTGTGCAAGAGTGCTTGTCGACAAGGACCCCAGAGAACGGTTCCTTTTTAGGAGTAAGTAATTTCTCCTAATAAAAAAGCCAATCAAATCACAAGAACCCTTTTCTGGAAATACTGACTTTAGATATGCATTATATCTGTAACCCCATTTGGGAGATATTTTCTTTCCGTCCAAGAACGGTGGATTCCCCAGGAAGCAGTCGAAGCCTCCGCCCTGCATCACCTCCGCGAACTCAAGGAACCAGTGGAAGAAATGCCTTCCCTCGGAAGCTCGCCCAGCTTCTTCGGCTACGGGGTGCCCCTCGATATCATCTCGACCATTCAAGAAGTTGCGATAGATCTTCTCCGTGGCGATCGCCTTCTCAGGCTTCTTGAGAGTAAAGAAGGGCGCAAGCCGAATGTCCGCAAGAGCCTTGAGCTTTCGCCAGGCTTCCCCAGAGGTGACGTGGAGGTAGAGTTCTTTTTTTCGTGCCGCTTCGTCCGGTGTGGAGTCAGACATTCTTGAGACGGTCTTGAGAGTTTCGATCACCGTCTTGAGGCTGTCACCGATCTGTCCCCTCCAGTCCGTCATATGCTGCATCGCAAGCTCTGTCGTGCATTCTTCCTTGTGCTTCGCCCTCAGCTGGGATGCGTAGTCCTTGTCGTCCCCGTCACGAGAGGCGAAGGCCTCGATTGGAATAGGCTCAAGGAGCTCCTCCGCTTTCGTAAGGCCGACGAGACTGTCGCCGCACTTGATGTGGTGGTCGAGGAATCCGAGGGATTCACCGGGGTTATGGCTCTCAAGCCACAGGGCTACCTTGCAGAGCCTTACAGCCTGGGGATTGAAGTCGACGCCATAGATGCAGCGCTCAATCACCTCGCGCAAGGCCTTACGGTAGCTTGCGGGATCTGGATTATCCGTCTTCGTGCGGAGCCTCGCCAACTCCAGCGCGATGCGCCGTGCGGCGTTAAGAAGGATGTGTCCTGAGCCACAGGCATCGTCGCAGACCTTGAGGTCAAGGAGCCTCGCCTCAGCGTCATTTTCTTTGAGACACTTTTCGATGAGCGGTTCGAGGGCATGCTCGATGAGGGGCTGTACGAGTTCCTCGGGGGTGTAGTGGCTTCCCGTCTTCCCCCGGTCATCGCCCTTGGTGAAGGAGAAGCGGAGGCCAGCGGCGCTGCTGTCGATGCTAGCATCGAACTCGAGGAGTCCTTCATAAATGGAGCCGAACTCTTCTACGTTGAGAGCTGCGTAGTTCACACGCACAGGTACACCACGCTTATCGTCTTCGTAGGAATCCAGGAGCTGTATGCCAGCCGCGAATGCCCGATTGTCGAGCGAGAGCTCCCTTAGGAGGGTGAAGGCCTCTGTGGAGAAGAGGTCGCCCGCAAGCGGCTTCAAGCCCAGCTTCGAAGCTCTCTCACCATCCTCGTAGAGACTGAAGCAGTCCACCAAGGTGGCCCAGAGGTCGCCAAAGCGTCCCTCTTCGCTCCTCACCCTCCGGCATCGAGTGCGGAGGGCGGCGAGGGAGTAATAATCCCGGTATAGAGCCCTCAGGTTCGTGTCGGCTCCCTCCGGATGGGTCAAGTCGCGTTCTTCGATCACGAGGAGAAAGAGTACGCGGTAGACCAAGGTGAGGAGAGCGTCATAGAGATCTCGCGCTCCTATACGATTGGAAGCCAGTGCTCTACGCAAGTCACCATTGTCTGGATGGTTGAGGAAGCCGTTCGCCCAGTGATCCTCTATCGCTGACTTTACTGCCGCTGAAAGTCTCTTCCGGATGGCGGAGCCGTTTTCCAGGCTATCTTGGTGGTACTTTTCAAGGAGGCAGTCGGCGGCCTCGTCAGCATTCCTAGGCCAACGGCTGATGTGGAGGAGCCGGAAGAGCAAGGCGAAGTCCGAGAAGAGCTCCTCCTCGAAGATCCGCTCCAGGTTGAACTCGAGGTAGGATAGCTTGATGAGGCGGCTCGAGTCCCGCAGGAGGCGCAGGCAGAGCCCGTTGGTCACGATAGCGTAGAGCGTGTCGCTTACGTTGATGTATTCCTGGACCAGGCTGTGGGGACTGGCCTTCGAGCCTTCCCTCCTCTTGTCCAGGCTTTCATTGAATCCCACGATATGCACCGAGCAGGCCCTGCCCACCGCGCGGTGGCTGATAGCGTAGCTCTTTCCACCTATTTCAACGGCTGAGGCGTTTTCGAGCTCATAACCCAGAAGGGAGAGGAAGGGCATGACCCAGGCAGCGCGGGTGCGGCTCGTTCCATATTGATCCTTAGGGTCATCCTTGGCGCGACGCAGGGCGAATACCTGCCATTGGGCCTTGGCCTCGGCCCAGGCTTCGAGTATCTCGTCACGGACCTTGCCCTTGATCCCGAAGTCGGCGGGCTTCTGTCCGGGGAGCGCGTTCTCGTCGCTTATCTTCTCCAGAGTCTCAGGGCCGATGAGCGAACCTTCCCAGGACAACGATGCGTATTTCATGATTGGGCTCCGGGTACGAAGATGTAGACGCCGAGGATGTCCATGGGAATGACGGGTTCGACTACCTTATAGCGCCCGGTCTTGGCCTCGGTCCCCAGGGCCTTCTGGTAGCGCTCATGTTGGGCGATGAGCTCGGCGGCTCTATCGAAGGCCAGGGCGTCGAACGAAGGCCTTTGCTGGGGAATCATGGCGAGCTCTCGGGCGAGCTGGGCTTCCTGTACCGCAGATGGAAGGTCCCCGACGATCCCAGGCCTGTCCATAAGCGTGTTGACGAGCTCCAGGGCGACCGGTTTCCTCTCGCTCCCGGAAAGGCCATGGAGGAGGACTTCCTCGGCCACGAGGGTACGCTTGGAGCGGAGGTCCTCGATGACATGGCGGGCGCGGAGGATGAAGATGACGGTGCGCTCCTCTACCGCCTGAGAGTGGACCACTGCGGCTCGGGCCGCATTGCGGAGGCTCTTTGTAGGATCTATGGATTCGGCGAGAACGGTCCTGCAGAGCGCTTCCACCGCATCATGGTTTCGGCCCCAATACGTGAAGCCTTCGTTCACGGGCGCTTGGAATGCCAGCTTGGCGCCATCCTTTCCGCTCGCGGCCTCCAGCCAAGGCTTGAGCTTATCCGGGAAAGCGGCTCGTCGGAGCTCCACTTCAAGCTCCTTGGCATCATGCTTATGAGGTGTAACGCCGAAGAGCTGATCCAGGGCTGAGACCACGAACCTGCAGACGGTCTCCGGACGGCCGACTGCCTCGTCGGCGACCGCGAGGTCGTCTTCGATATCCTGTGCCTTGATGGCGTTCTGCGCGAAAATCGATCGAAGTGAAGCTTCCTTCCGTTCGGTGACCCTGATCAGTTGGTCCAGGGCTTCTTCGGAACGCACAAAGTCTTCAAGAGCGAAGAGCTCGGGCTGGGAGACTGGCTTCCGCTTCTTCTCGGCCTCGGCAAGGACCGCCTTGAAGATGGTATCCAGAAATATCTTGGAGTCCTCCGGAAAGGGGATGCTGACACCGATATTGTCCCTGATCGTGCGGGCCTTACGGTACAGCACCTTGAGCACAACCTGATCCATGGGGTTGTCCTTGCCGTAGAGGAGACAGGTCTGTACCTCTTCCCGCATTTGGCCAAAGCGATCCACCCTGCCTTCCCGCTGCTCAAGGCGATTGGGATTCCAAGGCAGATCATAGTGGATGACCGCATCAAAGAGCCCCTGTAGGTTGATTCCCTCGGAGAGACAGTCTGTGGCCACGAGGACCCGCAGCTTTTTCCCGGACTGCTCCGGCGCCATCCTGGCGATGCGGTCCCTCCGCACCTCATCAGGGTCTTCGCTGGTCACGCACTCGACAAGAGCGCCTTTCTCAAGGTTCTCCACCAGCTTCTTGGCTACGTACTTGGCGGTCTCGATGAACCGGCAGAAAACGATGGGGCTATAACCAGCCTTGTGCCACTTCCGTATTTGGGTAATGCAGGACTCGAGCTTCCTGTCGGCGCCCAGATCGGTCAAGGAACGGAGGCGAAGGGCGAAGCCCTCGAAGGCAGAGCGATCCTCCGCCGTCCAGTCGGCTTTCTCCAAGAGCGGTGTCGGGAGCTCGTCATCGGTGGACTCAGTCCGCTCGAAGTGCGGATTCTCCATGGTCCCATCGTCGGCATCTCCGGATGACGAGGGATCCTTGGCCACCTCCATGCCAGAAGCCCGATTCTCGAGCATCAAGGCTCCGGCGTCAGGACTGGACATGATTCCCCTGAGCAATCCTAACGCGGACCAGTATCTAAATCGTCTCTGGTTCTCGCTTTTCACCGATCGGGCCACCATCTTGGACGTGTAGAGGAGGAGGTCATCATAGATGGCTTGATACGAGGGCGTGAGTTCGTAGGGGAACTCGAGGGCTGTCCGCTTGGGGAATGGCGTGCGCTCGTCCATCCAGACGGCGATATGCTCGCGCTTGCGTTGGACGAAGTACTTGGCCAGCTCGGCGCGGAAGGCCTGCTTGCCGGGTGCCTGGCCGCCTTCTTCCGAGTCCCAGGTGATGGTGGCGAAGTCCTCCCGCAGGAGGGCGAGAAGGGAGCGGAACTCGGACTCCTTGCCCGAGTGTGGAGTGGCGGTGACGAGGACAATATGCTGGTCCTTCTTCCTAGCCAGCTCGGCAACAAGGCGATGTCTGAGCTGCTGGCTCTCGTGGGCGCCTTCCGGTTTGGCGCAGGCATGGACTTCATCCACGATGACCAACTCCGGCGCTTGGGATACGAATACCGAGTAGCGATTGTCTGACTTGATGTAGTCGATACTGACTACCTGGTAGGGGAAATACTTGTACACGCTCTCGTCGCCGGGCACCTGGCGATCAAGGCTTGCCTGGGTACCCGTTCGCAGTATGACTGCGTCGATGCCGAACTTTTCCTTGAGCTCGGTCTGCCATTGGTCGCAGAGGTGAGGCGGACAGAGTACAGCGAAGCGCGCAATCTCGCGCCGCTCAAGGAGTTCCTTGGCAATGAGCAAGGCCTCGATGGTCTTGCCCACACCGACATCATCGGCCAGGAGCAGCCTAACCGGCCCCTTTTGCCTGAGGGCCATGATGAGCGGAACCATTTGGTAGCTTCGGGGCCTAAAGCTCAGTTTCGCGGCACAGCGGAAAGGGCCGGCTGCCGAACGGAGGGAGAGCCTCGACGCGTCAAAAAGCAGTCTGGCGGCGCGTACGCTCCCGAGGTCTCGTGTCGTGGGTGGCTCGAACTGCGAAGGCCGTATGTCGCCTTCTTTCGTAAGCGGCAAGAACAGGCCTGCGACATCTTCCTCTCGCCCATCGAGGGGCTTGAGCCGGAGGAGGTCCTCGCGTTCGGAAGGAAGCACTACCCAGTCACGCCCACGGGCGCGTACAAGGGTTCCTGTTTTATATTCCATGTTCTTCACCGTACCTTGCGGAAGATGTCGGGCCTGCTGGCTACGAGCTCGTCAAGGGAATCCTTATAGTAGTACACGATGTAATCCTGCCCAAGATCGTAGATTGCCTCTCGCTGTCGATCGTCCCTGTCCTTGACGCCTTCCGTGTCATGGGGCGTCCCATCGCAGAACACATGAACGGGCAGGGCATTCTTCCCCGGACCGGCGGCATAGTAGAAGTCAGGCTGGCAGTACAGCCCGGGTATGCGGCGCTGCGCCTCATCGGGGAGACGCAGGCCATGGTCATGGAGATACTCGAGGAATTTCTTCTCGGTAGAGCTTGTACTGTCATAGGTTTCAAGTAGCCTGGTGTACTGCTCCTCGTAAGTCCCTGCTTCGCTCGAGCCCACCTCCACTCGCGCGCTCCGAAGCCGTTCCAGGGTGTGCTTGATGAGGAAGCGGTCAATAACCGGATGGTCTGGCTGGTTGTAGTAGCTCAACAGATCCTTATAGCTCGCCTTGTCGCGGTACTCCTCATCATCGAAGCGACAGAGGTTCCACGCCTCCTCGACGACCCGTTGCCACGCGTCTTTCTCCCGAACCATGGCGGCCATTACACCAAGGCTCCCCTCCGAGGCCTCGTACATGAGGAGGTTGGGGCTTTCGGGATCGCCTATGGGGGTGATACCCAACTCCGAGCTTTCCACCTGGAACACCCGCTCGACCGCGGTCTTGAGCGCGTACTGGAGAGTAATGCGCCCATCGCTGTCCAGCTCAAGGACTTTGAGCGGCTCGATGTAGAGAGCGTCCGCGGTGTCGGTCGTATAGAGCTTGACCACCTTGAGATCATCAAGCTTCATCCTGGTGTTCTTTTCCTTGCCATCGGCGAGGTTCTGCCGAAATCCATGGGATTTCCAGTGTCCGGAGACCCGATTGAGCACGAAGCCGTCGTCCTTGTTGATACGCCACTTCGAGTTCACGTAGACTAGCTCGGCCGAGGGCACATAGCGCATACGGAGGAGAACGTCATCGCCGCCCATCAGGCGTATCTCACTCAAGCTTCCAACGTCGCCGTCGTATCGGAACCAGGTATCTATCTGGTAGCCGAGGCGCTGGCGTTCCTCCTCCTCGCAGGTGATGTGCTGGACATTCTCGGCTATCCCATCAGGCAGGGCCAGAAGGTTGGCCACATGGGTGGTGAGACCTTCAAGGGGGGCCCGGGTCCATGGGTCCGTGTTCCGAGCCTGTTCGGCATTCATGAGGATGTAGCCGGATGCCGTGCATATCGTAGCCTCGTCGGTCTCGTTGGCCGTCTCCTGGATCTGGGCACGGGTGACCTTGTATTTGGAACCATTGTGGTAGATCAGGTTCTCCGGACCCATTTCCCTGATGGCCAGGACACGATCCCTACTTATCGATTCCGAGCCCTTGTCCACATCCAGGAAGAGCCGGACGGGCAGGCGGGTGAAATTGTATCCCGGAAGGAAGCCTTCACTCGCCAGATAGCGGAAGCTGTAGAACTCCGAGAAGGAGTCGTCGCTCGACTGGTTAAGGAGGAGGCTCTTCATGTTCTTGGCGAGGATTTCGTTCCTGTTCGCCTCACGTTTCTCCGGGCTCTTATCCTTGATGACCGTGTTGTCAATGATTCTCCGGGCGCTCTCGATCTGCCGCTTTGCCTGCTTGTAGAGGTTTCTCCACCGATCCAAGGCGCGATCGAAGCGCTTCTCCATGCCCCTGAATTCCTGGGCAGCCCATCCTGGCGAGTACCACGAGGCCTTCGAGAGGCGAAGCTCGAAATCTCCCACGACGAGCGCCCACTTCGCCAAGACCTTGTCGAGGAAGGCAGGGGCATTGGCGAAGGACGCCCTCGTCTCGGGCTTCAGTGGCAAGTCCAGCGCGTCGATGTCGAGTACGTCGCTTAAATGGCCTTGCTCTACTCCCTGGATCCCCGCTATCGAAAGATAGAGGGCGTTGAAGTGGCTACGCAGCAGGTCTTCATTGAGGAGATCGAGGCGCGGTGCGGTCACCGATCCGCTTACCATGCCGTTTCGATCATCGAAGTAGTGGGTGTCATGGGCTGATTGTCGGCTACAACTCGTGAAGATGAGGGCAGGTTGACCGCTTCGCCCCGCCCGACCAGACCGCTGGGCATAATTAGCTGGATTCGGGGGCACATTGCGCATGTGCACCACTGAGAGGTCTGAGATGTCTATGCCGAGCTCCATGGTGGGGGAGCAGAAGAGCGCGGCGAGCTTCCCGGAGCGGAAGGCGTCCTCGCGCATCCTGCGTATCACCTTGTCGATCTGCCCGGTGTGTTCTCGTGACTTGATACGGCCCTTGTATGCGGAGGTTCTGTATATCTCGCGGAAGAAGACGTTGGGCTTTCGCGCTTGGCCCCGGAGATTGGGCTTGAATACCGGATCAGGAGGGACGGTGCCATCACCAAGTTTCCAGGCGATCTGGTCTGCGCGCAGCCTATAGGCTTGTTCGCCGTCGCCGCCCTGGACCACCATGCTCTTGAGCCAGCCCGCGCTCGTCATGATGGCAAGCGCCTCGTCGATGAACTCCCGGTATTCCTGGGTGCTCATCTTGCCCTGTACACCGAGTTCCCGTCGTATGTACGTTCCGAGTCGGCTCATCGGTCCGATCGACTGGGCGTAGCCTTGACCACGGGGAAGGGTAAGGCGCTTGGCCATGAGCCAGTTGGAGACTTGAAGCTCTCGGTCCTCCGGGCACCAATCCGGGTTCAAGTTGTTCTTGAAGAGCTCCATGTTCTGACGGATGACGGTCTCATCAAAGTAGGAGACGCTATCTATGGCCGACATCTTCCTGAACATCTCGAGAATCTGGTAGACGATCGCGTCAAGCCTCGCGCCTGCCCTTGTGCAGGTGTCGCGGAGCCGATTCCACGCGGCATCGGCCATGACGACATCCCAATTCTCATACTCCATCCTCAAGAGACCGCAGGATTCGAGGCCGGGAAGATTGACACGCCACGCATTGCCAAGATCACCCACCATGCGGTACTTGATGAGCGTCATCATGATCGAGCGCAGCGTTCGAGCACGGGAATCGAGTACCGTCTCATTTTCGCCGACGGCGGCGTAGTCCTCCAAAGCGAGGCCAAGATGCTCGAAGACCTTGGTGTCGATGGCCGAGAATCCGATCCGCTTCTCGGCTTCCAGCGCGCGGACAAGCGCCGACCTGAGGCGCATAGTCATCACAAAGTCGTTGAAGTGGCCGGACTGAAGGGAGGAGTCCTGGCGGTTGTCCGAGAAGCTCAGGACCTTGGTGTCCGATGGCTCGAATCCAATCTTGCCCATGGTCTCGAGGATGCTTAGTGATAGTACCGTCGTCGTGGTCGAACGCCCTTCCAAGCCCACACGCGAGAGCTTGGAGTACTCGCTCGTTTGGTGGTGGTAGAGATCGCCACTTGTCGGATCGTAGATAAAGCCCACCGGGAGGTACCAGCCCGTGAACGCGCCCGGGATGCTTGAGACCTCTCCCTCGACATAGCTGCCATCGGGCAGGTAGTGAATCCTGGAAGGGAACTTGGATCTGTATTCCTTCTTGAGCGAAAGCCTACCGCCTTCATCCTTGACATAGTCTTGGGGTATATTCTGAAGATCCTCCTCTGGATTCCAGGCATTCTCGTCTGCAAGCACATACCCGAACTCCACACTCTCCTTGTCTTCGTCCGGAATGTAGTAGTCACTGAAGTCACGCGCCTCGAGCATTCCAGTAGAGCGATTCTTGATGACGCATAGGAAAGGCACTCCCGACACCCGGTTGAAAACGACGGGGAAAAGGGGGATGTCCTTCTGGCCTACCTTCTTTGAGGGCAGACCGTCGAAATCGATGATCCTGTCCTCCCCTCGTTCAAGGGAGACACAGATGGAAGCTGATTGCGCGATGAATTGGTGCATCTTGAAGGGAAGTATCAGTGGAGTCCGCTTACCCATGCTGTCGTTCTCTTGGGCTGTCGCGAGGTTGATATCGGCCAGCCGTCCAAAGAATCCGCGAAGATACTCGGAGCAGTGGTCCGCTTCCCGGCCTGTAGCCCGAGAGAGGAGAATGGCGACCTCTTCCACCGTCTTGGCCGGTCCGCGCTGAAAGCGGCCTGAGTCGGTTGCGAGCGCGACGTTTCGCTCAAGCCAGCGGAATACAGGCGTAGCTATCATCTCGTCGCGGTTTTCGGCGACCAAGGGCCTGGCGACGGCCTTGGCGAGCTCGACACTATCCGGAGCGCCAAGATCGCCAGACATCGCTCGAAGTGACTCCTCGATTACCTGGTCAGGGGAAAAGGGGCTACCGAAGAACGTGGTCGCCACCTCAGCGACCTTTTCCTTCCGCTCCGCGGCGCTGGTTCCTCCGGCCATGGTCGCCGAGGTACCCATGCATACTACCTCGTTTTCGCACTCGGCCTTGATTCGCCGGATGAGCATCGCTACGTCAGCACCCTGCCTGCCACGGAAGGTGTGCAGCTCGTCGAATGCGAGGTACTTGAGACTCTTGAAGATCGCATCACGGATCGAGCTGTCACGACTCCGGGTGAGCATGAGCTCGAGCATCATGTAGTTGGTAAGAAGTATATGGGGCGGATTCCGCCTCATCTCATCGCGGGCAGCTTCGTTTTCCTGCCCGGTGAACTGGCCGAAGGTGACCGGGAAGTCCGTACCCGCCAAGGCCTTGTAGCGGTCAGCGTGCTTCTTTATCTCCCCCGACTGGGAGTTAATGAGCGCGTTCATGGGGTATACAACAAGCCCCACCACGCCAGGCCCCGGATTCCTGAGCACCTCATTGAAGATTGTCCCGAGGAAGGTGAGGGATTTGCCAGAGCCGGTGCCCGACGTGACGACGAAGCCCTTTCGCGCGGTTCCCAGCCGGAGCGCTTCTTCCTGATGCCGGTGTAGCGGGAAGCCCTTAAGGACATGTGCCATTCCTGGCGTGAGCACTCCCTCGGCTATGAGGGAATCTACGCCTGCTCCTGGCTCATACGCCGGGTTGAACTGGATGAGCGGGTCAGGCCACATGGTCTTCAGCCGACCTTCGTCCTGCAGTGCTTTCTCGATCTCAGGATCGTCTATATCGATGAAGCTCTTGGCGAATGCCTGATACTGGTCCATCACCGCGCGGTGAAATCTAAAGATGTCTACCGGTCCCTGCATCGTCGTCCCTTCCCTTGACTGAGGTAGCCCTGATACTGCCTGTGAGGGTCTCTAGCGCTATGTGGTGGCATGAACCAAGGCCTCCTTTTTAGATCGTTTGGAGTATTAGCAGGGAGAGTATATCATGCGGTCATATGGCGCGCATCTTCGTGTTGCGATGGCTCATCCCAGAGTTCTGGTGGAAGGGGATGCACAGAAGCCGGTCCCTCATCGTTCGCGAGGTCCGAGCCCGGCCGGAGCGGCTAGTCTTCCTTCGTGACGCCCTTGAAGGGCTTGCCGTCCTTCTTCTGATCCATGAATCGACCGGTTTCTGTATCCCTCTTCGTCCAGTTTCCATTGACGGGGTTTTGGACCTGAGAGCGATCTCTGACGGCACCATGGCGATGACCGTCGCCCTTGGGCGGATTAGTGGCCATGTTCAGCTCCTTGAAAGAGGTAAGAGCAGCTCGACGAGCTGAGGAAATAGTATCTCTTCAAGGTAGACAAGTCAAGTTTATTGGTGTAGATTTGTCTACAGAGGAGTACCGCGATGGGAACTTCATTCGGTCAGCGCCTCAAGGCAGCGCGGGTCATGGCGGGACTGTCCATGGACGCGCTTGTGGCCAAGATGGGGCAACGAGTATCCAAGCAGGCGATCAGCAAGTACGAGAATGGCCTCATGTCTCCCGATAGCGGGATACTGATCGCTTTGTCTGAGGCGCTTTCGGTCAAGCCTGATTATTTCTTTTCTGAGTATGACGTTGCTGTTGCTGAAATCAACTTCAGGAAAAAGGCCTCCCTGGGCAAGAAAGAGCTCGAATCCCTCAAAGCCAGGGTGAAGGACGAGATTGAGCGCTATGTCGAGCTTGAGGCGCTCATCGCCCCATCAACCCAGGGTCCAGAGCAGCTTGATGTCAGGGCAATCGCCTCACTAGATGATATTGAAGCTTCCGCTCTCGAACTCAGGGATCGCTGGAAGGTGGGGAGGGAGAGCCCCGTAGCCTTCGTTGTCGATCTCTTGGAGGAGCATGGCGTCAAGGTAATCGAACTTGAGGCACCTGAAGGCTTCGACGGTCTCTCGGGCAAGGCTGAAGGAGCACCAATAATCGTGCTCAACAAGGACTCGCCATCGGATCGGAAGCGCCTTACTGCCCTACACGAATTTGCCCACCTCTGCCTTTCCTTTGATCCATCCCTCTCGGATGCCGAACGGGAGAAGCTGTGCCACTCGTTCGGAGGCGCATTCCTCCTTCCCCGCGAGATCCTCATCAAGGAGCTTGGAGCGAAGCGATCGGATATCTCATTTTTCGAACTTCGGAACCTCAAGCTCCAATACGGTATCTCCATGCAGGCGATCATGTACCGGGCCCGTCAGCATGGGATCGTCTCAGACTACGCCTACGAAGCCTTCAGCCGGGCTATCAGTGCAAAGGGCTGGAGAAAGAAGGAACCCGGCGACTACCCTATAGAGGAGCATCCGCAACACTTCGACCAGCTACTTCATCGAGCCATATCGGAGGAGCTTATCTCCATGTCCAAGGCGGCCTACCTGGCTGGTAAATCCATCGAGGAGATTCGTCAGGAGAGGCTCCTAAAAGATGCGCCTGCTCATCCATGATGCGAATGTCCTCATTGACCTCCTCGACCTCGGATTGCTCGATCGAGCCCTGGACATGCCATACTCGATGGAGACGACGGACCTAGTACGCTTCGAGGTGCAGGCATCGGATCAAAAGCAGGCATTAACCGCTTGCATCGAAGGTGGCAAGCTCTCCGTCATCGCTTCCACTGCCCAGCAAGTCCTTGCCATCCATTCTATTCATGCTGAGCACTCCCGTCTCTCCCTCGCTGATTGTTCTGTAGTCTTTCATGCACTTGATCGCAATGGCATCGTTCTTTCGGGCGATGGACGATTGAGAGGCGAGGCTGAGACCATGCGCCTAGAGGTTCATGGCACACCCTGGGTTCTGGATCAGATGGTCGAGCATCGAGTACTCGATGCTACTGATGCGATTGAGAAGCTTGAATCCCTTATGGGCTTCAACAAGCGGCTCCCTCACAAGGAATGCGTGAGGCTCATGGAAGCTTGGAGGCGATTCACCAAGCATCAATAAGTTTTAATTGCGACATGTATATTTCCTGGCCGCGAGAGATGAGACTACTGATATAGGAGATCCCATTCTTCAGGAGGTCTCCCATGTCCCCAGTATCAGCCTTCCCCACCCAGCCTCGCGAGGGTCAGCCCCCTCCCACCACCGAGGTCCAGAAGCAGACCCTTCTCGACTACCTAACCGCTTTCGGCCTCGCCTGCCAACTCACTCAGGAGGAGAAGCTCCAGTTCATCGAAGTCGCCCATGCGTTTGGATTGAATCCCTTCAAGCGGGAGATCCACGTCGCGGTCTACGGCGAGGGCGAGTATCGCCGCATGTCGATCGTTGTCGGCTACCAGACCTATCTCGACCGCGCGGAGCGCACCGGCCAACTCGATGGCTGGCGAGCCTGGGTCGAAGGCCAGGGCGAGGACATGAAGGCCCTCGTCGAGATCCATCGCAAGGACTGGCATTCGCCATTCGTCCACGAGGTCTTCTGGAAGGAGGCTGTCCAGCGGAAGCGCGATGGCACTCCTACTTCGTTCTGGACCAAGATGCCCCGCTTCCAGCTCAAGAAGGTTGCGATCAGCCAAGGCTTCCGCCTAGCCTTCCCCTCGGAACTCGGCGGCATGCCCTACGACCCGGCTGAGTTGCCTGATGCCGAGAGCGCGATGCCCATTAACACCTTCGCAGCTTCCGCCCACGAAGCTATCACCAAGCCCGAGGCCCAGACCACCACGCCAACGATGGCCGATCCTGAGCCCGTGCCGATCCAGCTCCTCAAGCCCGGCATCCCTCCGCAAGCCTCGCCCCCCTCCGGTTCGATGCTCACTGCCGGATCGCGCCAGGCCTATCAGGACCCCTATCCCGACGAGAGCCGCGATCAGCTCCTCGAGCGTCTTGAGTCCTTTCTTGCCGAGCATGCCGAATCCTTCACCGACCGCCACTACGAGTGGGTCATGGACAAGGCTCACAAGGCCAAGGACCGCGAGGGCGTCCTCAAGATGCTCTCGTACTCCGCCAAGGTCGTGAGGAACGGGGCCGCCGTAGCGGGCGCCTCGGCCTAAGCCGCATCACTCTGGAGACACCTACAGCATGAACTTTCTCACCGTCGAGAAGAAGCGCCAGCTTGCCTGGAAGCTCACGACCAAGACCCTGCCCCGGGAAGCCAAGGTCCCGGGGCTCTTCGGCTCACGCCTTTTTCCCTTCTGCCTGCCCCTTGAGTACGCGGGCCTCAACCTCTACTACGAGATCCGCGAAGAGGTCCTCGGGCTCTTTGCCCGCCTGGGCATCGTCTGGCACACCTCGGCCCTGCCGGGACTCCCGACCAACCACCTCTGCAGCTCGCAGGTCTTTTGCGTCAACAGCCTCGCCCCCTTCCTGCATCGACCAGAGGCCCTCGCCGAGCTTCTACGTCCCTTCTTCCCCGATCTTGCGCGGATTCTCCCCGTGGAGGAGGACCGATTCGTAGCCTTCGAGTTCATCGATCCCGACAATCTCCTCGGGGAAGTCCCGAAGCTCGGTGCGGTACGGCACCGGGGAGCTGGATCAACCTCAATCGACGCGGCGATCCTCTACGAGTCCCAAGCGGGAGACCGCACCATGCTCTTCATCGAGTGGAAGTATTCCGAGAGCTACCCCTCGGTCTACAAGCGCTTCAGGACCGATGGTACTGATCGGGTCGAACCCTACCGCCACATCTTCCACGGGCCCCTCTCGCCCTTCAACCTCGAGCTCGCGGGCCAGATCGAGGACTACATGTATGAGCCCTACTATCAGGCAATGCGGCAGCAGCTCCTCGCCTCCCAGTACCGCGAGTTCGGCTCGCCGCGCGTCGACCAGGTACGCCTCGTGCACGTCGCCGTCACAGAGAACCGAGGTCTTCGGGCCGTCACCTCACCACGCTTACGGGAGCTCGGCTCCGACTTCTACGAGAGCTGGAAGAAGCTCCTCATCGAGCCCGAGGACTTCATCCTGATCCCGACCGAGGAACTCTTCCGGAGCTTCCCGATCGAGCGGCATCGCGAGCTCGAGCCCTGGTTCGGCTACATGAAGTCCCGCTACGCCTTCCTCCGCTGAAGACGAAGCCCGCCCCTCACCGGGCGGGCTTTCCCATCCTCGAATTCCAGAGGGTCATTCAGGGCCAAGTTATATGGCCTGTGGCTGTCCGCTACTTGCTAGTACTCGCTCGAAGGTCCCTGTTCGCCCTCTTCAACCACTTCACGAGGTCACCATGCGCAATAGCTCCTCGCTCTATCCTTCCTCCGACATCCCCGCGGACTCAGGCAGCTTCCCGGCCGAACAGCTTCTCCGCCGCTATGCCGCCTCCCTCGTTAGGCAGCTTACCCTCGACGAGGACTCACTGGCCTTCTACCTCTCCCTTCTCGGCGATGAGGAACTCCACGCCCTGCTCGCGGACCTTCGTGCCCGCGCGCCTTCAGCCTCCGGCTTGATGCACCTTCCTTCCTACGATCGCAGGTTGATCGGGCACCAGCTCCTCAATGTCGTATTCGATGACACCACGAGCCTCAGGCCTTCCGACTTCACTGAGATGCTCTTCGAGCGCTTCCATCGTGAGGACACTGAGCCTGCGCCGATAGAGTCGCTCCCACCTCCAGCGGCAACCCTCGTTGAGCTCATGGAGCTTTCGAATGCCGAGCTCGCGGTCCTCTCCTTCGTCTTCCTGCTTTCGGTCTCGAGCGAGCTGGAGCGCCTCTTCGAGGCCTACGCGACTACCCGCCGTCCCGGCTTCATCGCCCTGTGTACGCATCTCCAGGTCCGCGAGGTTGTGGAGCTGGTCTCTGAGCCCAGCCGCCTCTACCGCCTCGGCCTCCTCGTCGCGAACCAGTACAACTACACCGAGCTCAAGCTCGCCGACCTCGTCGCCCGCGCCTTCCTCGGCACGGCTCCGCTCCCGCTACACTCGCCCTATACCACGACGCCCACCGAGCCGCCCTATCCCCTTGCGAGCTTCGGCGTGGACGAGAAGGACCTCAGCATCCTGGGAGGCCTCCTCGCCTCTGACAAGCCCGTGAACGTGCTCCTCTACGGAGTGCCGGGCACCGGGAAGACGGAGCTCGCGAAGACCCTCGCCCAATCAGTCGGCAAGTCGCCTCGCTTCCTCTCCATCCCCTTCACCGAGCGGGGCTTCCTGGATCGCCGCCTCATCCTCCAACTCGTCCCCCGCATGATCGACACCAAGCGGGAGCTCCTCGTCATCGATGAAGCCGACGGCCTCATCAACGCCCGCTCGCATGACGAGCGCAAGGATCTCACGGACAAGGCCTACTTGAACCAGTTCCTCGATGCCATACCCTGCACGATCCTCTGGATCACCAACACCCTCGGCCTCTCCCACGAATCCGTCCGCCGCCGCTTCGCCTTCTCGCTCCACTTCGAGGCCCTCTCCACGAAGTCGAGGAAGTTCGCCTGGTCCTCCGTCCTCGCGGACCGCCAGAACCTCGTTTCCCCACGCTTCATCGAGGAGGCCGCCCGCCGCTTCACCGTCAACACGGCCGGCATCGCCCAATCCGTCTCCCTGCTCCATAAGCTCGATCCCGAAGGCCTGCTCCCCGCTCCCGACCGCGAGGCCATGCTCAACCGCTTCCTCGAGCGCCATCAGGAGCTCACCACCGGCCAGAAGCCCTCACCGCCCATCCCGGTGGTCGACTCCTACGACCCGTCCGTCCTCAACACGGATACCCCTCCAGACGCGATTCTCGGGGCCATAGGCACGTTCTACGAGCGGAGGCTACCCGGCGACCGCTACTCCATGAATCTTCTCTTCCATGGCCTTCCGGGCACGGGCAAGACCGAGTTCGCCCGCTACCTTGCCGAGACCCTCGACCGGGAGCTCATCCAACGCCGGGCCTCCGACCTCCTTTCCATGTGGGTAGGCGGAACCGAGCAGGCCATCGCCGCCGCCTTCAGGCAAGCCGAAGCCGCTGAGGGCATTCTCCTCCTCGATGAGGCCGATTCCCTCTTCCTGAACCGCACCCAGGCCCAACACTCCTGGGAACGCTCGCAGACCAACGAACTCCTGACCCAGATGGAAGGATTCTCCGGCATCCTCATCTGTTGCACGAACCTCCTCGGGACGCTCGACCCGGCTGCCCTTCGCCGCTTCGCCTTCAAGGTGGGCTTCAAGCCGCTCTCCGAGGAAGGTCGCCTCACGCTCTTCAAGCGCTATTTCCCAGAGGTTGAGCTCACCATCGAGACGGCCGAACGGCTGGCGAGGCTGGATTTCCTAACTCCGGGAGACTTCAAGGCGGTACTGATGAGGATGCGATTCTTTCCAGCCGTGGATGAAAAGGTCTTGCTCATCGCACTGGAGGGAGAATGCGTCTATAAGGAGCGGACCAAGAGTATTGGCTTCAGGCTATAATCTTTCGCAATCCTTGAGGAGGGAATACCCGTACCCCTGTTCTCAGGTGATTCGCGGAGGATGCGCCTCGCTCAATGACCATGGTCTAGTGAGGCATGCCTAAGGATTTGCATATAGGTAGCTTTTCTGGCGGCGGAAGTGGCCGACTAGTCCCCTACCTCACGACGCGTGATACGCTACTCCCCTTGTCCTTCCACTGTACGAGCGATAAGTAGCCTGCTGAAAGCGTACGACTCACTTCGTTCGAGCTCAAAGCCATACCTGCGAAGGAAGGCCTCCCAGTCTAGTGAAAGGAATTCCCGGAAGCCGCGCGGCTCGACCAGCAGGGGAAAGATGCCGAAGGCGAGCCTCGCCAATCCCCTCGTCGGGCGTTCCCACTCGATGATGTATAGTCGCCCATGGTTGGCGACCAGTCTTCTCATTTCCCTCATGATCCTATCCCGTAGATCGGGAGGGAACTCGTGAAGGGAGAGCGAGGTGGTCACCGCGTCGAATGAGGCGGGCGGGAAGGTCGTCGCGGCGGCATCCATTCTATGAAGCTCGATATTCCGAACAATCGCCTTCTCCGCTTTGCGGGAGGCTATTCCCAGCATATTCGCGGAAAGATCCACGCCTACGACGCGACGCATCTCGTCTGACTTGGCGATCGCGATGGAGTTCGCGCCAGTGCCGGTGCAAAGGTCAATGACCGAGCGGATCTCAGGCCGGAGCGCGCGCACCAAGCCCATTCGCGGATTGCGCGCAGGAACCCTGAAAAGCACCACATCGAGGAGATCGTAGATGCCGGCGATCGCCCCGTAGAATAGTGACGACGCGAACCTGTAATGCTTCATAGGCGCGCTCTTATTCTGGAGACTTGCCTGTTCATTGCCCGACGAGCTATGGTCATGAACACCAAGCGCTTCACCGGCCCCATCGGTTGTGAATGATCCTTGAAGAATGAATCAGGATCAGGGTAGATGCCGAAGTCCCTGACGATGCCCTCTTTCTGGATGTACGTCGCGTTTCCGTCCCAAAAGATGCGGGGCGATTCGATTGCGCTCGTGGCGACGCCATAACCACAAAAGGCGCCGGTCTTTCCGCATGCGATCCTTTGGACACTCCGCAAGTATGGAAGGTCGAGGATGAAGCCTTCCATGTCAATCCAGCGGCCCTCATAGAACAGCTCTACCCAGCTATGCACGATCTCCCGTGGGGCGAGCAGGTACCAGATGCCGCTCAGCGCTCCCTTCTGGAGACGCTTGTCGATCGTGAAGCCATGGAAGCGGCATCTGAACACCGACCGCACGGAGAAGGGCCATGAGGAGGATGCCCTTGGTGTTGCATTGCCCGTATCCATCCGCCAGGACCCGGGAGGCCGGGATCGCATCGTCCTTGTTGTAGCCGAAGCGCATCTCGTCGCGGACGAAGTCGTAGACGCTCCGGATCTTCGCTTCCTCGTCGAGCGCGACCCAGCCTCGGCTTGCGACGAGGTCGCGGATCGACGGATGATCGAAATCCACGAGAGCGGTTTTCTCGAGCAGCTCGTCCATGGCACTAGCTCGCCGCGCCATCGCGCTGCCTGCGGGCATATCCCGATGTCCTCACCGAGTTGAGGACCGCCAGGATGGAGACGCCGACGTCGCCGATGACGGCCTCCCACATGTTCGCCACGCCCAGGGCGCCGAGGCTCAGGAAGACGGCCTTGACCACCAGGGCCATGGCGATGTTCTGGATGACGATACGGCGGGTGAACCTCGAGATCCTGATGGCGAGGGGGATTCGTGCGATATGGTCGTCCATGACCACGACGTCCGCCGCTTCGATCGCCGCGTCGGACCCGAGTCCTCCCATCGCGAAGCCGACATCCGACCTCACGAGCACGGGGGCGTCGTTCATGCCGTCGCCGACGAATACCACGGCGCCCCGCCTGGCCGGATCATTTTCAAGCGCTTCGAGTTCCGCCACCTTGCCGTCCGGGAGGAGCTCGGCGTAGAAGGCGTCGAGTCCGAGTTCGTTTGCGACTTTGCTGGCGACAGTCTTGTCGTCGCCGGTGAGCATCACGACCTTGCGTACCCCGAGGGCCTTCAGTTCCGCGATGGTGGCCGCCGCGTTCGGCTTGACCTTGTCCGAGATGACGATGTGTCCCGCGTATACCCCGTCGACCGCGACGAAGGCGACCGTCCCCTCGGTATCGCAATCCGCGTGGTCGATGTTCTCGCGGTGCATAAGGCGGTCGTTGCCTATCGCGATCCTGCGGCCCTCGACCTTCGCAAGCACTCCATGTCCCTTCACCTCGACGATATCGCTCGCCTTGTCCTTCACGCCGCCCGCGGCGTCCTTGATCGAACGCGCGATGGGGTGCGAGGAACTCGATTCCGCCGCGGCCGCCCATTCGAGGAGCTCTTCCTTCGTGAAGCCGTTGCGAGTCTCGACCTTTACCACATTGAAGACGCCTTCGGTGAGGGTGCCGGTCTTGTCGAAGACCACCGTGTCGACCTTCGTGAGGGCATCTATGTAGTTGCCGCCCTTGATGAGGAGCTTGTTCCTGGATGCCCCGCCGATCCCGCCGAAGTAGCCGAGCGGAATCGAGATGACCAAAGCGCAAGGACAGGAAATCACCAGCATCACGAGAGCCCGGTATACCCAATCCTCGAGCCTTGCGCCGGGGACCAGGAGCGGCGGGACGAAGGCGATGAGCGCCGCGATGACGACGACCGCCGGAGTGTAGATCGCGGCGAAGCGCGTGATGAACTTCTCCGTGGGTGCCTTTTGCGCAGAGGCGTTTTCCACGAGTTCGAGGATCCTGGCCGCCGCGCCTTGACTGAATTCCTTCTCGACCTGGACGACGATTCTCCCCTCGTCGTTCACGAATCCACCCAGGACGCTGTCGCCTGACTCGACCTTGCGCGGCACCGCTTCGCCGGTGAGCGAGGCCGTGTTGACGAAGGAGGAGCCTTCGACCACGGAGCCATCGAGCGGGATGCGTTCGCCGGGGAGCACTTCGATGAGGTCGCCGACCTTGACTGCCTCGGGGCTCACCTCACGGCGTTCGGAGCCGACCACTACTCTTGCGAAGTCGGGACGAAGATCCATGAGGGCGGAGATCGAGCGGCGGGACTTATCGACCGCCCTGTCCTGGAGGTATTCGCCGACGGAGTAGAAGAGCATGACGCCAACGGCTTCCGGGAGCTGGTGGATCACGATAGCCCCGATGGTCGCCACGCTCATGAGGAACATCTCGTTGAAGACCTGCCCGCGCGCGATGCTCCTCGCCGCCGACCAGAGTACCGGTGCTCCGACAAGCGCGTAGGCCGCGATCAGGACAGCGTACTCGGCGATCGAGAAGGGCGTCGCGTGCAACGCCTCGTTGAACAAGGTGCCGATACCGAGGAGCACCGCGGCCATGCCAATGCGGATCAATGTGCCCTTTGCGAAGGTCTCGCCGCCTTGATCGTGACCGTGATCATGTCCGTTATCGCCGGCATGCTGGTGTCCATTTCCGCGATTGGGCGATGAACGCGGCGAGGTGATTGTGACCCCCGGCTCCATACGCTCGATGATCTCCCGCGCGCGTGCTTCCTGGGACTCGTCGATGTACAGGACCCCGGCGGCGAAGCTCAGACGAGCATCCTCAAGTCCGGGCGCTTTCTTCAGTTCACATTCGATCTCGTTCGCGCACGAGGCGCAATCGAGTCCTTGTATGGTGTACTTGGCCATATAGATCCTTCCTTTCCCTTACGCGCGTTCGATGTAGTGTTCACGCGCTTGCTCGATGAGCGCGAGAACGTGGGCATCTTCAAGGCTGTAGAAGACCATCTTTCCCTCTTTCCTGCTCTTGACGAGGCGAAGCGCCCGGAGGAATCGTAGGTGGTGCGATATCGCGGGCAAGCTCATCTCTAGGAGGAAGGCCAGGTCGCAAACGCAAAGCTCGCGTTGCCCGAGCAGATGCAGGATTCTCGTTCGGGTCTCGTCCGCCAGTGCCTTGAAGAGTTCGGATATGCCCGCGATATCGAGGAGCGAAGCCCGTAGCGTCTCCGCATCCCCAGCGCAGCTGACTCCATGCTGACTACACAGATCCTCACTCATTTATCGCCTCCTCTACAATAACGACAACGATTAAGTAAGTGTTTAAGTGTAAGCTAAAAGCAAATGTTCTTTTTGTCAAGTGGCGATCCACATCGAGCTGGGCTTACTTCATGATCGGCCGCGAAGGAATCCTGTTCCAGGTGCTTCCAACCGGCCTCGCGGCAGGTCGATATACTCGAGGGGATCGAATAGCTGCCCCCCGATGAGCACCTCGTAGTGGACGTGGGCGCCCGTGGATAATCCGGTGTTCCCGATCTTGCCGATCCGGGCTCCCTTCTTGACGACTTGCCTCTTCCGTACGGACAAGGATTGCATATGTCCGTATCGTGTATAATAGCCGTTTGGGTGCTGTAGAATGACCATATTGCCGTAGCTCAGGTCGTATCCCGCGGTCACGACTTTTCCATCCGCAGTCGCGACCACAGGATCGCCCTGGCGAGCGTTGGCTATGTCGAGCCCCTTGTGGAAATATGGCAAACCGGTGAAGGGATTCGTGGATGCTCCAAAATACGTTGTGATATAACCGAGATTGCCTTCTACCGGCCACAAGCTCGGCAGTTCCTGCAAAATCTTCTGGCGTGTTACGATTCGCGCGCCACCTTCCTCCAACAGCCGAGAAGCTTCCTCGAGCGCGCGCCGCGTCCGCGAAATAGCTTCCAACTCTGGGATCGTGCTCTTGGTCCCCGGATCGGTTTTTCGCCGGTCTAGGCCGAGACTGAGCGATGCGCTAATCTTAGCCTGGCCGTTCCGTCCGAGCGTATCGGACAAGCTATTAAGGGCAGCTTCGAGGGTTGGGATCGTTTTTTGCAGATCATTCGCGGCGTCACGGATTTCATCAAGGTCTGTACGTGCCTTCATTGAGCCTGCCGCTGCTGTCTGGAGCAGGTCTCTATCGATCCTCGACCTGGCCAAGAGCGCTGCGGAGCCGAAGGCGAGCGCGATCGGACTGGCGAGCAGGAGCATTACTGTGGCCAGTCGCAGGCGGTAGCCGCGCGGCGCGGAAGATGTTTCGGTAACGATGATTATAGACATGGAAGACTTCAGTGAGGCAAGGAGCCGCCCCGCGACTTGAGTTCCCATAGCCGCCATACTTTGGCAGAAGGCTGCGATGGCTCGGAACCGGCGGGATTCCCATTGCTTTATTTGGGCTAGAAAAGACATGAAGGCTTCTTAAGTGTTGTGTGGGTATGACTCTCCCAATGCCACCAAGGGGAGTAATCTTGACTTGCCAAGTCCCAGTTCATGATCAATCCTTGATAGCTTCTACTTGCTTGATTAAGTAATCGTTTAAGCACATATTGCCTTTCTCCCTCGCTTTTGTCAAGGTTGGCGATTGGGCTATCGACTGGGGGCCAGGTGGAAAGTAGGAGCAAAGGCGCTATCGTATCGACTGTCGGCGGGGCAGCTGCTTTCTGGCCCCGATGTATACTATTCACACTGATGATTTGCGTGCTGGGCGGGCAGGCATCAGCGACTCCCGAGGGGAGGATCAACGGGCCGGATAATGCGCCAAGAATTGCGCTTACTACAATTCTGCCCGGTCGCTCGCTTTACTCAGCGTTTGGGCATTCCGCCATCAGGGTCAGTTATCCCAATGGCGGACCCGACCTGCTTTATAACTACGGGCTCTCCGCCAAGCCCTTCGACCTGCGATTCGCGCTTGGAATGCTGGTTGGCAAGATGCCCTTCATGGCCGCGCGCCTGCGTACCGGGGATGCCTATGAGTTCTATAGCCAGGTGGAGGACAGAACAATAGTCGAACAAGTGCTCTCTTTGGGGAGTGAGGAATCCGCCGCGCTCATTGCCGCGCTCGAGGAAGATGTCCGGCCCGAAAGGAACACCTACAACTATCGCTACTTCACCGATAACTGTGCGACTCGACCCTGGTTGCGGCTCGGGACTCATCTCACTTCGACTTCCCAACGAGAAGCAGGCGTCTTGGAAGGCACGATGCGGGACCACCTTCGCCGCGCCCTCAAAGATAGGCCTTGGCTTGCCCTCGGGATCGATCTCATGCTGGGCCCGGATGCTGAGAAGAGCGGTATGGAGGCGGGGCCATTCCTGCCCGAACACCTTAAGGAACTGGTCACTTCGAGCGTGGTGGTTGACGCGGCGGGCAGCCGTCCCGCGGTAGTCGAGACGATTACCGTATATACTTCCCGGAGCGGTGCGGAGCGACAGGACACACGAGCGCCTTGGATCATCATCCTCATCTTGGGCGCGCTCGCCATCGTCGCATCCTTCCGACCCTCGAGCTGGTTGGCGCGAATACTCGATGCTGGATTGTTCTCGGCTAGCTTCCTCGGAGCCTTGGTCATCGTCGCCTTCTGGCTTCTAGCCGGGTACGCGGAGACGGCGTGGAACCTGAACCTGTTTTGGATGAATCCGCTCGCCCTAGTTGCACTTATCCTTGCCGGACGAAAGCGCGCTATTCCGGCTTCCCGCGTTTTCCTTATCGCCGGGATCTTGAGCCTCGTGGTAGTCGTCGGCGGGGGACTGGGAATACAAGAGATTGGCCTCGAAGCCCGCATCCTGTCCGCCATCATCGCGCTACGGTGCCTGTCGAGGTCTCGCTTCATTCCTGCCTTGCGGAAAGTTGCCATTCGGCCTTGATGGGATGTGGTTGGGGACCACGCATGTCTCGATGCCGCTTGCGATATTGGCCGCAGCCCTGTTCGGTGCAATGACGCCGCTCGGCGAGTCCCTCATCGGCTCGCTGGGCACCTTGTGCCTGGCGGGACGGCTCTGCTCGGCGCGGGGATCGCCCTAGCCCCCATAGGCTTCGCGTGGATTCAAGGCTAGGATCCAGACGCTCAACAGCTGCAATCGGCGTTACGTTGTCGGTTCGATCATCGCGGGAGGCGTCACTGGACCCGCCCTGCTACTTGTCGGACATAAAGCCGCGAGCCCCTCTTCGCTGCCTCCCTGGCTCAACATGGAGCTCGTCGCCTTCGCCACGGCCGGAATACTAACCACCGTGGCTGGCAAGTATTGACGATCTTGCGCATAGATGCCCGTTGGGTCTCTCAAGAAAGCGCAGGATAATACTGCGAGGCATTACTAAGGCGCGAAGAGGCTGTTACATGCCCCTCCGCGCCTTTATTCAATCTTGGTCCTTGACCCTCAATAGCCGTAGGCTGTTCAAGGTCACCACGATAGAAGCCCCCATGTCTGCGAGGATTGCCAGCCATAGGCTCAGCCATCCGGGGAAGACGGCGAATACCGCAAGGGCTTTGACTGCCAGTGAGAAGGTAATGTTCTGGCGGATAATGGCGAGTGACTTCCTGCTTAACTTGATGGTGAACGGTAGCTTGACGAGGTCATCCGACATAAGCACGATATCGGCGGTCTCCATGGCCGCGTCGGTGCCGGTGCCACCCATGGCAATGCCCACCGTGGAGAGGGCAAGGGCCGGCGCGTCGTTGATGCCGTCACCGATCATGGCGACTTTCCCGTATTTCCCTATTAGCTCCTGCATAGCTGTGACTTTGTCCTGAGGCAAGAGCTCGGCCCGATATTCGTGGACGCCGACCTGGGCGGCCATCGACTTTGCGGTAGCGCCGTTGTCGCCCGTCAGCATGATCGTGTGACGGACACCGGCTCGCTTGAGGGCCTCAATGGCCGTCGCGCTGGAAGCGCGGACTTCATCAGCCATTGCGATGATCCCATAAAACTTGGATTCGCTTCCGACGACCATGACCGTCTTTCCCTCGCCCTGCAGACGGCCCACTTCCTGCGCGACCGGCGCCGACAGAGCTATCCCGAGATCGGCGAAGAGGCGAGGATTGCCGATATAGATGGCCTCACCCGCGATCGTGCCTTTAGCGCCACGGCCGGCTATGGCGGTGAAATCGGAGACCGGCTCGACAGTGTGCCCGTGAGCCCTGGCGAACTTGACGATGGCGGCGGCCAAGGGGTGCTCGGAGCGGGCCTCGAGGTTGGAGGCCATCCTCAGAAGCTCGTATTCGGACTGTCCCGCCAGGGGCAGCGCATCCGTCACCGCCGGCTCGCCCTTCGTGAGCGTTCCGGTCTTGTCGAAGGCGATGGCGCTGAGGGAACCGGCTTCCTCGAGATGGATGCCGCCTTTGATGAGGACGCCGTGTCTCGCGGCGTTCGAGATGGCGCTGACGATCGCCACCGGGGTGGATACCACCAAGGCGCAGGGGCAGGCGACTACCAGGAGGGCGAGTCCGCGATAGATCCATGGCGCCCAGGCTGCACCCATGAAAAGGGGAGGAATGAAGACGATTCCGACCGCGAGGGCCATTACGATGGGGGTGTAGACCGCGGCGAACTTGTCGACAAAGGCCTGGGTCGGCGCGCGTTTCCCTTGCGCTTCCTCGACCATGTGGATGATCTTCGCGATGGTCGTGTCCTGGACCAGCTTGGTCACCTTGACCTCGAGCGCGCCCTGGGCGTTGAGCGAGCCCGCGTAGACCTCGGCTCCTGGCCCCTTCTCCACCGGAATCGACTCTCCGGTGATCGCGGCTTGGTTGATCGCGGATTCACCACTAAGGATGATCCCGTCCATGGCGATCTTCTCGCCGGGACTCACTATCATCACATCGCCGACAAGTATCTCCTCGACCGGGATCATCGCCTCGCCGCCGCTTCTCCGGACTCTCGCCATCTTGGGGGCGATGTCCATGAGCTGTCGGATGGAACGACGGGCTTTGTCCATCGTCCATTTCTCAAGCATCTCGGAGATCGCATAGAGGAAAGCGACCACGGCACCTTCCTCATACTGGCCTATGGCGATGGCGCCGATTACCGCCGTGCTCATTAGTACGCTCATGTTGAAGTTGAGGCGGGGAAGGGCACGAGAGGCTTTCTTGAAATTGCCCCATCCACCGAGCAAGATGGCGATGAGGTATAAAGGGAGGAATGCGTAGATCGGCCCGCCGAGCTTCTCCGCCGCATAGCCGACGGCCAAGGCGATGCCGGAGAGTATCGCCCTCCGCTTGTCCCAGTCAATGTCCTTCGCTTGCGGCACGGCTTTCGCCCCATGGACGACAGGCGTGATAGTGTAATTCTCCTCACTACCGAGCCTACGAATCGCAATAAGGTCGACGCTGCCCGATATTGCCAGCCTGCCCGTCATGGTATTGAGAGTCGCCGAGGCAACCCCCGGAAGCTCGTTCACCGCCTTCTCGAACTTCCCGGCACAATCGAGGCACGAGATGCCATCGATCTGCAGAAGTGTTTCGTTCTTGGGAGGCGCTACGGTGATCGGTGTGATCGTGTAGTCCTCTTCACGTCCCAACTTGCGAATCGCCTCCAGGTCGCACGAACCTTCCACGGTAAGCTTCCCCGCCATGGTATTAAGCATCGCCGCCTTCACTCCCGGTAGGGCGGCTACTGATTTCTCGAATTTCTGCGCACAGTCAAGGCAGGTAATGCCTTCCACTTGCAGGACCTTTGCCCTTGGCTCCGGACTCTCCACCATAGTGGCTTCTCCCCTGCTTGCCATTCGATCGCCTCCTTCAGGCATTGATATGCCTCATCACTTTCTCATGTATCGACTTGGTTTCCTTGTCGCAGAGCGAGTAGTAGACCACCTTCCCATCCTTCCGGAACGAGACAATTCCCGCCTGCTTCAGGGTCCTGAGGTGCTGGGATACGGCCGGTTGATTCATACCCAATACTGCCGTCAGGTCGCAGACGCACATTTCGGAACTCGAAAGCGCATTTACTATCCTGATTCGGACCGGGTCGCACAGGGCCTTGTAGAAATCCCCTACCTTTCGGACCAGTTCCTCACTTGGCATATCCTGTCGTGCCTTGATAACGCGATCCTCATGGATTATCAGGACCCTGCATTCATCCTCGGTCTCGAGATCCATATGCCCCCTCTGTTGTAACATACTCGAATGCGAATATGAGCATATGATATCGCGAATGTCCCTTGTCGTCAATGCCCGCCAAGGGACTCTGAACTCGCCGTCCTTCATTTCGACGTGCTTACTCACAGAGGCAAAGCGATCCACGATGGAACTTGCCGGTTATGGACAGGAATTTCCGTCCACGCTGTGCTGCTGCAGCTGACCTAATTCCTGGAATCGCCCATTAGCTATGAGCCCCCATTTTCAGCGGTGATTCTTTCAAGCCGTTTCATCAATATTGACTTTCCCACCCTAGCGGCATAGTATATCGTCGATGAACGATAAGACCTCTTGCGAGTCGGTCGCCTCGAAGCACCCCACCAGCCAACTGCCTACAGCCCCAATGCCTGTCGCGGGAGACGAGGAATTGGCGTCACTTGCCAAGGCAATGGGCCATCCCGCGCGTATCCAGATACTCCGACTTCTTGCGAGTCGAAAGGCCTGCATATGCGGCGACATTGTCAGCGAACTGCCTTTGGCCCAGTCGACGGTCTCCGAGCATCTGCGGATCTTGAAGGCGGCCGGCCTGGTTATCGGTGAAGTCGATGGCCCCCGAGTTTGCTATTGCATCAATGTGGACACGCTCGGTCAGCTCAAGACACTTATTCGCGACCTGCCCTGTCCTGACACTACCTATTCGCCTGAGAAATGCCAGGAGGACTGATATGGCCAGCGTGAAAGTATTCGATCCCGCGATGTGTTGCTCTACCGGTGTCTGCGGACCTTCCGTGGACCCAAAGCTTGTCCGTTTTGCGGCGGACCTTGATTGGCTCAGGAGCAAGGAGGCGGGTGTGGAGCGCTACAATCTGGCCCAGCAACCGGCCGCCTTCGCCGCGGACGCCCAGGTCAAGGCCGCGCTGGAAGCCTCAATCGATCAAGCCCTTCCCCTCATCAAGGTCGATGACCAGGTCAAGAGTACCGGCCGCTATCCATCAAGGGCGGAGCTCGCTGATTGGGCAGGCATCGCGGCACCCGAGCCAAGTCTCTATACCGACGCAATCGCCGAGCTTGTGGCCATAGGCGCAGCGATAGCCTCCAACTGCGAAGCCTGTTTCAAGTTCCATTTCGACAAGGCAAGGAATCTCGGGGTTTCGGAGGAAGACATGCTGAGCGCCGTGAGGACAGCCCAGGTGGTCAAGGAGACTCCCTCGAAGGCCGTGCTTGCCCTCGCTGAACGCTTTCTTTCCGCCGGGGCAAGAGGTCAGGCCGCCGCGCCTCGATTCACTCCCGTCAAGGGCGAGCCCTGTCGCAGCGGGGACGGAGTCGCCAAGAACGGCGCCTGTTGTTGAGCGGAAGGAGCGGCGATGTCAGTCCTCATCAATGATCCTACACGGATACTCTTCTTCACAGGAAAGGGCGGAGTCGGAAAGACCTCGTCAGCCTGCGCCACCGCGATAGGCCTTTCGGACTCGGGCAAGAGGGTGCTCCTTGTGAGCACCGATCCTGCCTCGAATCTCGACGAGATGCTCGGCACAGCGCTAGGCGCGAAGCCGACCCCGGTTCTTTCGGTGCCTCTGTTGTCGGCGCTCAACATCGATCCCGAGGAAGCCGCGCGCGCGTATCGCGAGCGCGTCGTGGGTCCCTACCGGGGACTCCTGCCCGCGGCGGCACTGCGAAGCATGGAAGAACAGCTGTCTGGGGCATGCACCATGGAGATTGCGGCCTTCGACGAATTCTCCAAGCTTCTTGGCGACGAATCCTTCACCGCGGAATTTGACCATGTCATCTTCGATACCGCCCCGACCGGCCATACACTCCGGCTTCTCGAGCTGCCCGCCGCCTGGACCGGCTTCATCGAGACCAACGTGGGCGGAACGTCCTGCCTTGGGCCGCTTTCGGGGCTGGCCGCGCAGAAAGCGCTGTATGCCGCCTCGAACGCCGCCTTGCGCGATGCGGCTACGACCACCCTCATCCTCGTCGCGCGTCCGGACAAGGCTTCGCTCACAGAGGCGGAACGGACCCGCGACGAGCTTTCCCGCCTCGGCGTCCGGAACCTCAGGCTGATCATCAACGGCATATTCACGGCGCGCGACGCCCATGACCCCGTCGCCCTGGCCCTCGAGGCCCAAGGACAAGAGGCGGTCAAGGCGCTTCCCCCAGGCCTCGTTGCCTTGCCGAGGATCGAAGTGGCCCTCTTGCCCTTCGGCCTCATCGGCATCGAGGCCTTGCGAAAGCTCGGCAGGGCCGATGTGGCGCCTCCTCCCGAGGTGGAGCGGCTCCCGCCGTCATTTAAGGTCGAGGCGCTCGACTCTCTCGTGGAGGATATCGCCAGGGCCGGCAAGGGCGTCGTCATGACCATGGGCAAGGGCGGCGTGGGGAAGACAAGCGTCGCCGCGCGGATCGCCGTGGCACTGGCCAAGCGAGGGCACGAGGTCACCCTGACCACGACCGATCCGGCGGCCCATGTTGACGCTGCCGCCCGCGATCGCCCGCCGACGCTCCGGGTGGCGCGCATCGATCCCCTCGTGGAGACAAGACGCTATGGCGACGAGGTCATCGCCGAGGCGGGCAAGGATCTCGACCCGCAGGGACTGGCCCTTCTCATGGAAGACCTGCGAAGCCCCTGCACCGAGGAGATCGCCGTGTTCCGCGCCTTCGCCGAGACGGTCGCGCAGGGACAGGAGCGCTTTGTCGTCATCGACACCGCGCCGACGGGACATACCCTCCTCCTCCTCGACGCGGCCGAGTCCTACCACCGCGAGGTGCTCCGCAAGCCGAGCGGAAGCCCCGATGCCGTCCAGCGCCTCACGCCGCGCCTTCGCGATGCCTCCTATACGCGCATCCTCCTCGTCACGATTCCCGAGGCTACGCCGATCCATGAAGCCATGCAACTCGAGCGCGATCTCGCGCGGGCGGACATCAGGCCCTTCGCGTGGGTCGTCAACCAGAGCCTGACACCCCTCGCCCTGAGCGATCCGCTACTGCGTTCACGAAAGGCGCAGGAAGCCACGCACCTGCGGGAGGTCGGCGAGCATGCCGAACGCATCGTTGTGATGCCATGGAGCGCAGAAATCCTATAGGCGAGATCCGGCCTATCGTTGCTTCCTGACGGCAGTTGGGATGGGAGCTATCGGGCAACTTTGCCGGTCTTCTGTCGCCTCGGTTTTGCTGTGCAGGTTGCTGATTCTTCCGATCGCGTGTCCATGCCTTCTTCAATGCAATCGACGAGGTGCGAGACACAGTCGCAGACAAGGGAGTATTCACTGTAGGTGCCATGCTTCTCGTCACGGACCAGTCCGGCGCGTTTCATGACCGAGAGATGCTTTGAGACCGTGGTTATGTCCGCACCGATGGCCTCGGTCAGCTCGCCGACGCAACGCGGGGACCTTTCAAGCATTTCGATGATGAGAAGTCGCGACGGGTGGGCTAGCGACTTGAGAATGGCTGCTCGTCGGGTCAATCTCTGCCTATCACGTTCGGTCATGCATCCCACCAGAACACCTTGTTGGCGCATCCACCAATAATCCCCTTGACATACTTGGTCAACACGCCAATAATAATAGTGGCAGATCGAATTTCTGTCAACGTGTGGTAAAGGAGCATCCATGAGTGAAAGCAGTAAGCCCGGCATTGGTTTCTTCGCTAAGTACCTCTCTTTGTGGGTCGCCTTGTGTATTGCCCTCGGCGTGGCCATTGGCTACTTCCTGCCTGGCGTACCCGCCTTCCTCGGTCAATTCGAATACGCCAAGGTTTCGATCCCCGTAGCCGTGCTCATCTGGCTCATGATCTACCCCATGATGCTCAAGGTCGACTTCACGAGCATCAAGAACGCGGGCAAGAAGCCCAAGGGCCTCGTCATAACCCTCGTGGTGAATTGGCTTATCAAGCCTTTCACCATGTACCTCCTCGCCTGGTTCTTCCTGAAAGTCGTTTTCAAGGCCCTGATCCCTGGCGAGCTTTCCAC